>Ga0075439_13108_pt1 | contig 22330 bp, 14 predicted proteins | sample MintriSingleCell_FD_74264 | JGI IMG/M metagenome (GOLD analysis project Ga0075439, IMG submission 74264) | Marine eukaryotic communities from Monterey Bay, USA to study complex ecological interactions - Minidiscus trioculatus JGI Plate_4_G5... | ecosystem: Environmental > Aquatic > Marine >... | reverse complement strand
ACCTCTTCGGCCTCGTTTTCCTGCACTATTATTGCCATCAGATGACGATGGTGAACCGAGTAGACTACTCATTAGTCCAAATGGATCACCGCCACTACCCAGAGAATTGCTGTTATTAGTCAAGAGTGAACTTAGTAACGATGATTGAAAGTCACTCGAACCTGCACCTGATGGCATTAATGGATGTTGATTATTATTAGTACCACCCATACTTTGCAACATACCCTCAAGGAATGGATTTGACGAGTCTCCACCGCTTCCATCACCACTACCAAACGGTGAAGTCGTACTTCCTAATCCAGTAGAACAATCAACGGCACCACTCCCCTCCCTCATTAATCTTCCATAAAATTGTACAGCATTACGATCACCCATGAATGCAGCACTTCGTGCATCATCTAACGCGCCATCTAAATCATTCAATGCCAACCGAGCCTTGGCACGACGATGATGTGCTCGGGCACGAATTAATGATGGTATTATATTGGTACTTGTAGATGTGGCAGTGCTATCAACTGGAATAACTTTCACTACTGTTGTTTTTGTTGGTTGAGAATCCTTGTCTTCTCCAGCTTCATCTTCTTCTTCATCATTCTCTTCTTGAATAACTGTTACACCGTCCCCTAGCACATCAGAACAAGCATCAATACATTCACCCGGTCTACCATCCTTAAATAAACATAATGCCTCGTGTAACTTACATGTTGCCCTTTCAACTACTATTGAATCCACATCAATATCATTCTCAGTATTCGAAGATGAAAGTGCATCATCTAATAATGATGCGGCATTATGAAATTCTATTGCGGCATCATGCAATGAACCTGAATCGTGTAGTGTTTTGGCTTGTTGACGTTTGATCGATGCTTTTGTAATGAGATCCTCTCCGCTATCTTCTTCTGTTATTGGGGCTGCTTTGCTATTGTCGGTTTCATTTGGTGAGGAAGATTCATTATCGTCTTCTAATTTCACCACTGTTTCCTCTAAATCTGAACTATTTGTAACATCAGAATCACTACATCCCTCTTCTTCATTAACACTCCTCTCATCAGCAAGGAGAGATTCAATCTCATTATCAATCTGTTCAGATTCTGTTGTGGTAGTTTCAACGCTAATATCCACTGCAATCTGATCTGAATCGCAACTCTTATCATCATCAATCGGTATCTCCTCCTCATCTACGCCATCCTCAGAAGTAGAAGCACCACATCTTAAACCAAATAATACATCTTTACATGATATACTGCTCTTGTCTATACTAACGTGAGATTTAGGTGATGTAAAAGATACTCTATTATTTTGATGTCTGTGTTTTATAAATGCCAATTTTGATGGTATAAAACGCCCTCGACGATATGAATGAAGATTATTAAATTGTTTACTTGATGTTACTACTATTATACATGCTGATAGTATCGATATCAAGAGCATGGTACTTCTATAACACATCACCTATTGTATTGTTGATGTTTGATTGGAGGAAAGGGTTCTTTTTTATCTTGGATATTATAAATAGAGTGGCAGCGCCTAATACTGCCACTGCACAAATGAGATATATAGACAATGAATATATGGATATAAGGCCGGTTAATGATGGAGATATATTATGCAATGGAGTGTGAACAACACACGAAGATTGTTGGATTTCAATCTTCTGCTTACACGCGGAATAATGACAAAATAAATTAAAATTGATTGTCAAGTCAAGTGGAACTGATAGTTGCAATCAATTAAGGGGTATAATCTGTTTAGTATATAGCTGGATCACATTGATACTTTGTTTAGATCGGCTTTGTGTTTTGTGTGTGGATGCACGGCGGCAGCGAAATTGATTCCTTCAAGAGCAAGTAATACACAAAAGTCAAACTCACATAAAAATTACGTCAATACACAAGAAGTATTATAATGGACAATAGTAATAAGAATATAGTACGAGATCGTACACTCATACTACGTGTACTAGTGCCTGGATTGCATACTTCACTTAATGATAAAATTAATGCCAAGAATGGTTCTGATGATGGAGATAATAATAACAATGCACAAGCAAACATATTATTATCATCTGCAGCATCTGCATTAGTACAGCCTAATAGACCTGGTTCTACTACTACTTCAAATAATCCAATGAGTGCTGATCAGATATTTAATTTAGATGGTGTTTCTTGCCTACCGTCGAAGAGTGGATCGACTTTATGGAATTTCAGGTTAGTGTGTTTAGCTATTGTTACAGAACTAATGCTCACATGATGTGCTTAAAATGTATTGCAATATATACTAACTTGTTCTGCGTGTTCCACTTTACTGACAGATGTGATGGCGCTACATATCCAGCAAGACTTGTAAATTTACCATGGTAAGTGTTTTCTTTGTTACTGATTGTTATAATCTGTCGTATTGCAACAAGTCATAGATCTCACACATCCATCAACCTCACTCTAACACACACTCAATTTAGTCCAATAGAAGTACACAAAACACATGATCATGCAAATTATCATAAGGCAGCTGATATAGGACAAATGTTAATAGTATATGAAGATGAACGCGCAATGGAAGAGGCCGAGAATGAAAAGAATTATACAAATGAAGGATTTCCATCGTACTATCATTCCGGAATAACACCACCAACGAAACGTGTTGTAGAAAGACGATACTTGTCACGGTTTGAGGAACGTGATACAAAGCCAATACCACCACCTAAGTCACAAGTATCGGAAGTTGAGAAAGATTTACAAAGTTTAATATCAAAATTAGCAGTCAAGGCAAAAGGTGGGAAGAAGGGATCTTCAAAGTCAAAAACCAAGTCAACAGTATCATCATCAACAACAACTACAACCAAAGATAAGGTAATTGAAGAAATAGAAGAAGAAATTGTAGACTACGAACCCTGGATGGGTGAGGGTGGAGTATTTACAATTGATGATGCTAAAATGCATCCTGAATGGTTCTTAACCTCAGCCGAAATTAAAGAAATTGAATCAGCAAAGCGTTCAGTTGAGGAAGAAAGAATACGGTTAGAACAAGAAGCATTAGAGGCGGCACGTGCTAAGGAAGAAGAAGAACGTAAGAAGGCTGAAAAGAAGAAGAAAAAGAAAGATAAGAAGAAAGCCAAGGCTGAGGCTGCTAAAGCAGCAGCACAACAGGCTGTTACGGTTCCCCTGAAGGAGATGGATGACGTTACTGCAGCTGCTATGACTATTAATGAAGGACTTGAGGGAGATGAGGATTTTCTATTTGGTGTCGGTGGCGATGATATGTTCGACTTTGAAAATGAAGACATCTCAGACCTCTTGGGATGATAGTGGAGTAGTACAATATAGTCAAGTATAATGTCAATATCAATATACCTAAGACCCTAACTGGCTGCTATTTCAATCTATGTAACGTTCCAAACGACAACACACCACTCCAAATGCTTGTACTAACTTGTTTACTTCTTCTTCCTCATCTCTACTAACATAGTAGTTCTTCTTCACTGGGCATGCATGCCGCCCGGATAGGCGTCTCAGGTATCTTTGGTATCCTCTCAACTCTCATAAAATTTAAAAAAGTTTAAAAGTTGGTGTTTGAGATTATGAATTTGGTGCAGCGCTATGTAATATAACGATAGGAATTGGTACTAAGTCAAAGGATAACATAGTATATTAACTGGTGGTATAATGACGGATAGTACTATCAATAAAGAACCCGTGGCTGGTTTATCTGCTGCATCTTCATGCATATCTCTGAACATCGATGGTGCACCACCATCTTTTCGTCCGGTGTTTACACATCAGGAAAGTCCGCGTTTGTATTGTTTTATATTATGTATTCATGTGTTCAATATAAACTGTTGATGATTTGAGTGCTTCATTCGAACTTTGATTGCTTTATTTGATTGCCTTTCAACCAGATGTACTAACAAGAAGTTACAATCCTCTCTCTTTCATCATCATCACTTGTGCTAACGCGCATCTTCCAGTGTTTTGATAATGAGTTTATAAATGGATGGCGTCCTCTCGTATCTGCTGAAGAGAGTTCAATGCAAATGTATAAATCATGGAATCCAGATAGTAATGATAAGCTGCACACATCATATACGAAATTGCAATGCATTAACCAAGATGTTAATAAAGGTGATGATACTAGACTTAGTGTACATATAAGCCTATCACCATCATGTGAAAAAACGTGCCAAGTTAAGATTCAAACAGTGTCTGATGAACCGTTGTCAATAAAAGATGAAGTTGATAGCGAGCCTGCTACCAAGAAACAGAAGAAGCATGTATCATTTGCAGGAGTACCTGAGGATGAGGACAAAACACAAATGGATATAAAAGATATTGTACAAAAGATATCATCTGCAGTGCCTCCAATTCAATCGGTGGTGGTGAATGACATATCTCGTGAGGACTTGATACCTGCAGCTGCTGTTGAAGGCGAATCAGATACAATAAACGAAAACAATGGAGTCTACCTTAAAGATCCAATGGGTAAAGTTCTTCTCAATTATTCTCAAAAAAGAAAAGGCAGTCATGGTGTTAATGATGAAGCAAAGTATCAAAAGTTTATCCTTACATTGGCCGATGGATCTGACCCTTCTGTTGCAAGGTATCACAACAAAGTTCAATCACTTGCTAAGTGGTTCATCGAGGCCGGTGACGATGTAGACTTATCTGATGAAACAAACGGTTCATGGAAAGTAATGTATCTCTTTGAACAACACAAAGATAAAGAAGATTCCTCAAACAAGCTAAGTCTAGCTGGTTACATTACTTTACTTCATGTTAGTTCTCCATTTCGAAAGCCCAAACCAGGTACAGTTGTCCGTGTGTGCCAAGCATTGATACTGCCACCCTACCACAAAGCGGGCCACGGAACTCAAATGTTACACAGCGTGCATGATTATGCTTTTAGAAATCGCAAGTACAACTCGTACGACAAGGAGATTCCAAGTGATATGATATGGGAGATTAATGTTGAGGACCCAGCACCTGCATTTGTACGTCTTCGTGACGCTGTAGAGTATCAAAGGTTTATTCCTTTAGTAGACTCGGCCAAATATGGTCCAGAAGCACTCGCAGCCAAAGGCGGTGACGTGCCAGATTGTACATATTTGAATGACGAGGTGACAGACAAGTGGTATTTTGACCCTGTATTGGACGAACATTTGCTACCTGTTGCAGAATATCTCAAAATAACAAAGCGGCAGTGTCAGAAAATACACGACATTCACAAATTATCAGAGATTGAGATATGGAAGGATAGACTGGATTGTACACTTGTGAATGATATTGATGGTTCGAAAAAAGCTCAGTACATAGACGAGGTGGAGACCAAGTATAGACTCATGGTGAAGAAATCTTTGAAACAGCTACGCATTGAGGAACTAAGTGCAGCTTGCGGTAAAGAAGAGCAGAAGGCATTGCTAGGCAAATGGTTTGATGAGACATTAAGTCATTATCGTCGAGTTTTGAAAGCTAATGATATGCTAGGTAAAAGACGATGATGATTACCTTAATGTCAGTCACGTCCACTCTTAACATTCTTCTTAACAACCAACTTCATACCCTCATGTGTTCGTAACTCATATTTGCATATGTAATAGATATTTGTGAACTTAACATTTCCATCTATTACCACAATTCATACAAAGGACAAATACAGTCATGGGCTCATCAGCACTTCGTGTCTGTTTTTGTGTACTCGTGGTCTTTGTACTCTTGCATCTTCCACATGTAAATAGAGATGCTTTTAACAAATCTCCTTTAATACCGCACATATCATTAATCTTCTTCTCATTTGCCCTTTCCCAATCCAATCGTCGTGAATCTTGTAACTTTTTCACAGTCGCGTCACATTCCTTCTTCTTTTCTTCAGTTTGCAATTCCTCTGCTGACATTTTGATTAATTGATTGGGAGATACTTGTCCAAAGATGATCTGGTCACGTATTTGACCATTCTTCTTCAAATTAAATACTAAACTGCGTACTTTTTCAGTATATACCTGTTTCACGCCTTTACTCCATGTATCAATGGCACCCTCCAATTCTCCCGCACGGGCTAAACATAATTGCTTCACTGCCGATTCATTCAGTTCTTTGGATAAATCATCCTTTGACATTAAGAATATACTATGTAACTTTTTACATATATTGATACGAAGTTGTGGTAATCCTTTCCATTCTGCTTCAATATCTAACTCAGACGATCCAGCGCTTGCCATTCGTTTGAGTTGACCAGCCTTTTTATCAGCACCATTGCCGTTTGTTGATGCCGCGGTTGTTGTATTCTGTGCTTGTTTGGCAATATTCTTCCACTTTTTTACCAATGTTTTTGCCGTGCTTGCTACCTCACTATTATCATATGATTTTAACTTTGATACACTTGCCCCAATAAGTGTCTGCGGATATAGACATATAAGGCATGTGCAATTAGATATTTAAGTGAGTGGTTATAAAAGTGTGCATATGATATGTATCATTTTTTACTTGTGCATAGCTTAAAGCAGTATATTGTGACATGCTCAAAGATTGCACCACATAAGCAAAACAATATCATAATACCAACAAAACATTTAGATACAACTTACCTCGGTTAGAATTGCAAGGTTCATATCAACTTTATCAAGAGACTTGAGGATATCAAGGATTTTTTCAGTTCTCCCATCACCACTCGGTCTTGATACTTCCTTCAATAAATCTTCCTTCAGGATACGGACTGAGTTTACACCGGACATTGTAGACTTGCAAATAAGGTATTATGGGGAGCGAGTAGATGTTTGTAAGGCAGGCGTAGCCGATTGTTAATGTAGAGCTTGAGTACAAAGTGTTGCAACAAATTTTGGTTTACATTTGATTCTAACTCGTGTAGCGAAGGTACGATAGTGTGACTTTCTCATGCAGTTTTATGGTCTAGAGAGAGAGAAGGCAAAGGCAGGTGGCAAAGTAGGCAAAGGAAGGGGTGGTCGTTGTGGTAGCAGCAGATAGTTAGATCAATTTATCTGGAAGGTGGTTGAGATATCGATAAGTAGTTCAGCGGAGAGCTTTAGATACCTCACAACGTGAACATTAACAACATCTTAGCATAATAGTTCAATAGATATGTCTTCTGCGGTATCATCAAAACCTAATACCCATATTGATAAGAAATCAAAATCCAATACAAGCATTAGTGCTGCCGAAGCACCGTCGAGAAACTTACGAAGAGCATTCAGATCATTTGCATCGGCATTAATAGTTGCGGCGCGTCAAGCCGAGAAAAAGGTTGATGCTAATAATAATGACGAATCTAAACCATCAAGTAAGGATGATAATAAATCATCGGAAAAAACAAAAGCAGAAGAGAAAGATCCATTGCAATCGTCAGTAGAAACTATACTCAAATTACGACAAACATTACGTACAACTGCAACTAAATTAGAGAATACACTACGGGGCAATTTAAAAGAATCAGTGGCATTGCAATGTTGTTTGAAATCACAACCGTGTGTTGTTGGGGGTAGGAAAAGAAAGTTTGCCTACTTGGATAAAAGTTCATGAGATATTCATAGGACTTTGCATGTGTGAACCTCCAAAAGAGAATACTATTTGAAAAATATGGATAAGTGATTGCAAAGTTACAGCTAAACAAACAGGTAAGTAACAAAAAATCTTTGAGTTTGTTTGTAATGTGTAAGAAAGCATGGTTACGAATGTTCCTGACTATAGATTAAAGTCCGAGGGATTGATACTGCTGTGCGAGAGTGATACAGACAGAATAGACAATGCGGTTTGATCTTGTGACAAGTTGATATGAGATGAAGTGATTAGATTCACTAGGCAAACACACTGAACACAAGTACTAGCCCCATTTATTTGGGACTGTCTTATTGGAAGACGTGGTCAAAGCCCTATATATCATTCGTGATATTTTACAAAGAAGAAATAATTGCCAAGTGAATCCTTTTCGTGGAATCTTGTATCGTTTGACTGCTTGTCACATTATTCAAACTGCTCCTTTGTCATGTTTGTAAGTGGCAACTAACGCTGACTTTTGAAAGATTACCAAATTAGCAATTATCGCCACTTACATATCTTTTTATTCACTCTCTTTGTCAGTACCAAGGCAGGATAAACAAAGAGGAAGGTCGAGGTTGGATGGGAGTTCATACATACCGTGGTCAGTTTTAAGGAGGTAAAACTTTTCTCGATCCAGATGATAGTACGAAGATATAATAGAATAGCAACCAGTATAACATAGACTATCCACTGAATACAATAGTGTTTTCTTTCACTGGTCTCTCTCTCTCTCCTGCCAAGGGCGGCAAATGATATGATTAAGAAAGGGCCACTACCAGCCGAAAGATACCCTCAGAGGTAAATTTTACCTAAGTATGTATGTGATAAGTCATAGTACCATCCATAACTACTGGCCTCCTTCTCTATATAGAAAAGTATAATGGCACCTATTCCACCGCTTAAAACACGCAGAGGAGGCTCGTCAGTGGCACCATTATTCAATTCAAACAAACCGAGGTACTCTCCGCCTCCAGTTGAGGAAAATGATGACCAATCATCTTATTATTCTGAGAGGAGTGAATATGGCGAATCAGAGTATGAATCGGATAGTCAATATGATGATGATGAATCTTCCTACCAAGACTCTGTTGTAGACTCTGCAGTTTCATCTCAAGGAAGTGTTGAAAGTATCAACCAATTGCTAACCCAACTAGAATATGATGACAATACTCTTACACAACTTATAATCAATTGCAAATCAATAAATAAAGAAGATGCTACCTATATTGGTAAGGTTCTAAAAGAAAATACTAGCGTTAAAAAGATTATATTCAAGTGTAGTAAAAGCAATAGATCAAGCCATCGTCAAATATTCCATAAAGTTGCACTGGGTCTAAAAGAGAATAAGTATATCAAACATTTAGAAATACACAATGCTACTATCGATCATGAAATGGCAAGTTATTTGGTACCTTCATTTGCACATAACAAAACAATACAGCATATTAGTTTGGTAAATTGTACATTTATTGGTGCTGGAGTATCAATACTATGTGTAGCTCTGCAACACAATAAACACATTCGACATTTAAGCTTTAATTCATGTGATTGGGATGAGCATAATACAGATACAATTGCAGCCTCGCTGCCATTTCTAACTCTACATTCATTATCTCTAATTGGTATAAATATTGCTGAGGATTCATGGTCGTATCTACTACAAAGTATCGAACGGTCGAAGGATATGATAATGTTGGATTTATCTAATAATGAAATTGATGCAAAGCAGACTAATTTGCTTACAAAATGTTTAAAAGCACAGAAGCGTATATCCAAGTTGACTTTGTCAGATTGCGGTCTAGATTATAGGTGCATGAAGGAGCTAGCTACCGGACTGAGAAAGTATACAACAATAACAGAGCTTAATATATCACACAACAAACAAATGACAGACAAGGGTGTAGTCTACTTTAAAGACCTACTCAAGTTCAACAATTCGATTCAACAATTGAATGTGCAGGGCTGTAACTTAAATGCACAATCAATACAGGCAATAGATGATGGTCTACGGCACAATAATTCATTTCTAAAGAGCTTCTTTAGTGAAAAGACTACCAAAGCTTTGTTTGGAGTGGTTGATAGCATTGAACAATTTGATATTAATGAGACTACCAATACTCTTGGCAGTACTCTCTTTGAGGCTGTTAGTTTCGAATCTAGTGATTCGCCACGTAAGAAGAAACCGGTGAATAACAAAAAGAGTGGAGGGATGACAAGAAGCAGTCCTAGTAAACGGTCAACACAAAGTACTGATAGGAATAGAAGTCAACGACCAACACCTCCTCGGAGACAGCCAAATCAGCCTAGGCCGAGACCTAAGCCTAAGTATCCAATGGGGAAAGGAGCACCGAAAAGCTCGCCTCAGAAAAGTATGCTTCTTTAATTAGTTAGAAGAAGCATAGAGGATAATAAAGAGAATGTTAATCATTACAGCTGGTTGCCGTAACTTCTCTCACCTAACTCCTGTTCATTATCACTATGTGCTGATAGAGTAGACAGGGGAGATAACGCAAACACTCTCATTTACTACTGATGCTGCCAAGCCGACTTTCTCAAGCACTCTATCTCCCCCCACTATTGCATCTGATCGCCATCTCGAAAAAAGGATACCACTGCGATACTCGACTCTCAACTCTCAACGCATGCATTTGCTACTTACCTCCTATCATACATGCCATTATCTTATGGTGTTATGATTATGGTACAATTGAAGACTCTTCTAATACTTCTAGACTCCTACTATTACGCTGTTGATTATCGATACGTGATTCTTTTACCATACATATCTTTTTCCTGTCATTGATATTTAGTATCCTAAAAAAAAATCTCATAACATATCATATCAAAAAAATGAAGGTGTCAACTGCATACAATATCAACCTGGCAATACCGAACCCAAACCCAACCCCTGAAGAAGATGACCTATCTAGTAGTGAATCAACACGGTCCAGTGGCAGCCGGACAGAATCGCATACTATCGCAAACACCGAAGTATCTTCAGCATACATATCAACAAAAACAGAAGTGTCATCCATTGCAATGAGTGGAAGTGGCGGCAGGACAAATGATGCATCATCTTTTGCTATTTCTAGTGCAGCGTCATCTCTAGGTACTGGTCTATCACAGGCGGGGTCGATGATGTCCTTTGATGATTGTGATAGTATAGGTCAAATGTTGTTACAACTCGAGGATCATGATCCATCGTTGAATGAACTTGTCATAGAATGCAAGAAGATGGATAAAGATGCCGCGGAAGAGATCAGTATCATGTTATCAAGCAATAAACATGTCGAGAAGATTATTCTAAAGTGTGGAGCCAACTTTAGATCTCGTCATAGAGATATCTTCATCACAATTGTATCGGGTTTGGCATGTAACTCTTCAATCAAACATATTGAAATTCAAGGTGCTAACTTTACTCGAGAAATGGCAAGTGCATTGGTACCTTGTTATATACACAGCAAGTCACTACAGCATATATCAATGATAAACTGTGTAGGAAATCTCAAACAACTGTTTGTTGCAATGAGCAGGAATAAGCGCATACAACAATTGACTTTCAATTCATGTTATTGGGAAGAACACAATGCTGACTTATTAGCATCGGCACTACCAATAATGAACCTACAATCCATTTCTATTGTGGATATCAATATACCGTCAAATGGATTACCCTATCTGTTTAAAAACATTATGAATTGCTCGCAACTGAAAGAGTTGGATCTGTCAAGGTCCCGGTTAGATGCAAGAAGTCTTCGTCTATTATGTTCAAGACTGGCAGAGCAAAGAACAATTACCAAGCTGGTCTTACAGTGGTGTGATCTCAATGATTTACATATGAAAGAACTACTACGGGGTCTTCGTGACCATCCAACCTTGACATGTATAGACATATCTCAAAATATACTCATATCAGACATTGGAGTAGTATATTTGGTTGATTTAATATCATGCAACAGTCGCATAACTGAGTTAAATGTTAGCAATTGCGGGCTGCATCCTCGAACTCTTCAAATTATTGATAGTGGACTACAATACAATAGATCACATCTTAAAATGTTTCTCAGCCGGAGTGTTTATGATATCTTTCTCGGACCGTCAACAGGTAATGATCTTAGCTTTGTAGGTAACGACGGGACTATAATTGAAGGGGACTGTGAGACAGCTAGTAAGAGCACAGCCCATGCTCAGGGAAAAGTAATTGATTTTGGTAAGAAGGAAGGCAATACTTGTACTGCCGATGATACTGCTGTTGCTAATAAAGCAGACACTATATTGGAAGAGAAGCGAGGAGAAGTTGATGAAAAGACAACACCGAGAGCAGCTGAGGTGAGAGATGTTGAGCCGTCAGTAGATCTACCTCTTGAAAAGGGAAAGCAAGAAACAGATCTTTCTGTAAAAGAAGAACATGTCGTAGCAGTTGAAACCAAAGAGAAGGATGGGTCATCATCTAATATAATCCCTGCAGAAGATGAGATTGAATACAGTTTGAGTATCGTTACAGAGCCCAGTATAGTTTCTTGTTCAGAATAAAAGGGGGTCGGTAGCCCTAATGATAGAGCAATACGTATATTAAATATGAAATATACATATCTATATGCTACTCTTTTGTATCCAGATCATGGCTTTGTTGACCCTTGTATCCTCCTAGTCAGTGTGACTTGATTGATAGCTCGTCTTACCATTAGCCGACGGGTCTCGTCTGATGATCCTCTAGATGTCACAGCTTGGTCTAGAGCGTGAAGAGAACGAAATGCCATGGTACTAGCACTCTCTGGTTTACTTTCCCCTTGATCTGGGTTGGAAGCCGCCTCGGTAAGATAATCCAATATTCTTGGGTGAGATATAAGTATCTCTGCTGTCTGCGACGAAACGAGGTTAAATATAACTGCAAATGCTTTACCTCGGATAGCCGGGTCTTCAGAACTGCTTGTAGCAACAGTATCACAAAGTAACTTTAACAACATTCCATCTTGTGCGGTACACAGTTGGAGCTTCTGTTGAGCTGGGGTATGTGCAATGTTGCGTAATGTACCCAGAGCAAACAGACGTGTTTGTAAGAGCATGGTAACGATTGCCTTGGATGATGCATCAGTACTACCACTCCCTGTTGTCGGTAGAGTCTTCAATTGTACTATTCGTACAATAGAATCTACTAAATCATCTCGTTGGGACATTAGGGTCTTATTCTCTTGTTCCCAAGAGAGATTCAATAGACATCTAAATGCAGAATGTTGCAATCGAAGTGCATGGTGTGAGCTGAACCTTGGTGTTTCTCCTTCTCTGATATTGTCTTGAGGAACTTGTTGCATTATATTTGCAGCTTGAATTACAGTATCCAAGAGTCTTGTGTTAGATGCCATATGTTTCATGTTCTCATTGCAACAAGCCATGTTGGCCAAGACCCAAAGAGTATTATGACATGCTTCGAATGGGATGATACCAACTGGATGCTGGAGTATTGATATCATCAGTGATAATAACTTTGGATTGTGAGCCATGGATGTTGTTGCCGATTGAACTCGGGCATAATGACATAGTATCTTGGTAACAGATTTCAAACAAACATTGGTAGATTTCATATCAGCCGAGGAAGTGGCAGCGGCCGAGTCAGGTATTATTATACCTTCCTGCTCATCATCTTCCTCCCTTGATGTATGATATTTCGGTAGTTGATGTGCCATAACTTTGGCAAGGATGTGTAGAAAGTCTTGACCGACTCTTTGGAACGATGCTTCTAATGCCCCTTTTGAACATCGATATATCATTTCAGTTATCTGACATGCACAGGTAACCTCATCTGATATTCTAGTACTTGGTCTTTGGCCATGTAATTGACTTAAACTCGTGGCAGAGGATGCGGCATCAGTTTGATCCGATCCCTCACCAAATGATTCCTTGAATAGAAGAAATGATAACAGTCGTACTAATGCAGCATCTACACCAGAAGATACTTCTACATCATGTGTTTGCTCATTAGTGTGATTGAATATTCGGAATGATTTGGAGAGTGCCTCTATACAGTCTTCATGAGAGACGCATGTTAATAAGGCTGTATTGTGATGTAAGGGTATACATATAAATAAAATTTGCATGTGATCAATGTTAGTACATTTCAATGACGACACATATAAGTATAAGATTGCAATGACACACACAGAATGGAGTTATGAGAGACGAAGTACATATCATATGCACAGGATCTTACCTTCAACGGAACTCTTCCATGGTGCTTCGAAAACATCATGGTCCGTTCTTGATCGCTTTTTTACAGGGATAGACATCAACAACTCTTCACTGGTATAATCTACAGATATTGTTCGATATTGATATATTTATTCATAACATAAAATAGATCTCCGAGCAATCCAAGGTTATATCATTTTTGCAACTTCATCATCCACTCTATGGTAGGTAGTAGGCAAAGGAAAGCTATTGTTTCCCTACATCGATATTGACGTGTGGTTTATGTGAGAACTAATGAACACCTGTTGCTGTTGCTACACGAAGTAGTGTCGGCGAACTACGGATAAATCTGTGTGCCGTTTGAAGGACATTTATCCGTGTATCCTTATTCTACCCAAAAAGGAGTTTCCTTTCACATGAAAACTTAAAAGATGTCCATTTACTTCAATCGATAAACAATAACTCTTCCCGGTATAATAATATTAATGTCCAGCTCCGCCTGTTGCTATGGAGAATTAGCGGCGAACAAAGGATAAATTTGTGTGCCGTTTGAAGGACATTTAATCCGTGGTATCCTTATTCTACCCAAAACAGAGTTTCCTTTCACATGAAAACTTAATTGATAACAACTCTCTTGTATTATGTATTACCAGTATTGTCAAACTTCAACACTCTACTAACACACGCAATGAGCTCATCTAATATTGTCAACAACAAACTGCCTTTATCTAATAATACAATATGGAATAATATTATATATCTTAGTAACTTATGAGGGAGACCGCTTTGCTATGATTTTGATTTCACCCGTAGCATCGAGAAGCAAGTCACGCGTGTGTTTGAATCCATCGCATTTGACTCCGTTGACACTTTCCAATATCATTCCGGTTGTTAGAGGAGTCATGATAAACACACTATCTTGTACGAATCCTGTGACCCTTGCACCCCACAAAGACCACTCAAAAATAAGGCCAAGTTTACCATCCTCTGGCTTTGTAACTGTGAAGCGAACGCTGTTACTATTGCCTGACTTCTTTTCATTCTTCTTAGGAACTGACTTTTTCTCAGGAACTGACGTCTTTTTTCGAGCTGACTTCTTCTTCGGATTGTTCTTCTGCTTCTTATCAACACGAAACGTGTCACGTACACATTTGATGATAGCCTTCAACTCTTCACCTTCGTATATATTCCCGTCGGATGTTGTTAGTTTTTCTCGTGCCAACTCAACAGCTGATCGAGCTGTCGCCTCCGAATCAAAATTGCCAATGTTTGATTGAACTTTGTTGTAATATATTCGTGCTTGCCATGTGCCAGATGGTGTTTGTGTAACACCACCTGCTTCTAAATTGCGTTTGTGTTTTTGTTGTGTAGTTGAGTCAGCAGATGAAGCTGCTTTTTGTAGTTTTAGTATATACTTTTGAGCATGGGTACGTGTTTGAATAACCGTACGAGTCTTGACTACTGAAGCAACCTTCTTCCAATCTTTCCCATACATCTGGTATGCTGAAATGAAAGCCTCGTGTTCCTCACTTGTCCATCGACCAGAAACAGTCTCCTCTCCCGCTGTCGACCGAGTAGCTTTGACCACTTGCTGTTGTTGAAAGTACTTGGATGGTGGGTATGCATCTAAACAGATACTAACGTCAGGTGTTAGGATACAACCAGCATGAGAAGGAGCACTTATACTAGGAGTGAATGTAGGCTTCTTCTTGGCACTAACAGGCCTCTTCTTCACTGGCTGCTGCTTCTTCTTCTTGGGGACAATCTTTTGATCCTTCTTCTTGAGTTCCTTTACGTACTTGATCGCCTCTTTCTCGAGTAATTTGCTCCAGCCACGAAACTCACTTTGTTCCTCCCGTTCTTTGCGCTTCCTTGTCTGCTCGGCTTTCTTCTCAATTGCTTTACGCTCTCGTTCCTTGCGCTTCATCTTCTTTTCGGCTTTGTTCTCCAAGGCTTGAAATTTTCGTAACTGGACTTGCTCAGCCTTCAGCTGCTTGACTTCTTCTTTCCTTCCTTGTAGTTGGGCAGTTATCAGATTGATACGAAATTGATGTGCATATTCTTGGTCCCAAGATGGTGTTTGTGACTGTAATTCCTGCAATATCTTGCGCTGCATTTTTTCCTTCTCAGCTGCTAATTTCTTCTTCTCCGCCTTCTGCTCAACGTATCTGTTCACGGCGATCCTTTCTCAGTGTTGCATGTTGAATCGGATGGTCTGCATGGGTGTACGCTCTGCAGTGTCAATCTTCTCAATGGACTCTAGCTGCTTGTAGATACTGTCAAGACGTTTCTTCTCCCTCTCGGCCTCGATACGCTCCTTCTCGGCCTTTTTCCTCTCAATTTCGGCACTTGCACTTGCCTCAATAGATGCAATCTGAGCTGCTTGTTCGGTACCCTCTTCTCCCATACGGAGAATCATTTCCTTGTGTTTCTTCCACGAACCACTTTTCACAAGATAAAGCTGTAAATCAAGAGGAACAGATAAAGGATCTTCCCTATACTTTCTCCATCCCAGCATCATCTTATAAATACCTGTTCTCTTTACATACTTATCTTGTGTATCATTTGAGGTACCGGCCTTGACAGCTGTCCAAGCATCACTCTGCCGTTGGTGCATCTCTCTTCTACTCTCTTGCTTGGCTTTAATCTCTTCTTCAGTCTTCTTCTCGCCCCAATTAAATGCTAATTGGGTACGAACATCGGTGATCGACTCGTTGGTACCAATGTCAAGTAGTTGAAGAAGTGGTAAAAAGAATCTCCACAATTTTGCACAAATCTGAGCCTTCTCCTCATTTGTGTAGTTTGACTTGATGAAATCATCCCACCACTGTTGTGAATGGGGAAGTTCTGAACCAACAACGTTGAGGCGGTTTGTCAGGCACCCGTCTGCACCAATCAACTCGGCATCAAGGATATATTGTGCAACTTTTGGTGTACCCATCAATAGAAGCATCGGCTTCCCATGAACTGAATAACATAACTCTCCACAAAAGAAGATGTTGATGGTATTAATGGATGCAGCATCAAATCTGTCAAATCCCTCACCCACAGCTCGGCAAAATTCATCCATATTATTATTGTGGTGAGTATCTCTACTAACCTCATCGGCGGCACTAAGGGCATTAAAAGCAAAACTAACAACATCTGTTTGATTCATATATCCACTTTTTACTAAATTGATATCATGACCTCCTTCACCAGTGATTTCATGTGCGATATAACGTGGGAATGTCTGTGACAATAGACTTGGACACGCTCCAAGGGCAAGATTGTGGGTATCATAGTCGTGTAATGATTGCAAGGTGAGTGCATTCTTGGTTGCAAAATTTTGTACAGACATTGCATGTGCCTCTGTATTATTTGTCCCCTGATTGATTAAATCTCTGTATGCAGGTGGGAATGCATCTGCAATACCATTTCTATACTTGGTCTGAGCATTTATGATTTCTTCTCTTCCCGTGATTTCCCTATTCCTAATACGTTTGACATCGTGCAAACCTTCTTTCATAACACGGCACATCTTAATATCATGCAAAGGATCACCGGATGCTAAAGAATGAAATTTTTCAAGTGATTCTTGTTGACCAGCATTAATTACATAATCTTGGTATAAAGAATTATTAGAGGATGTTGGAAATGAAAATCTCCTTTTGGATAGCGGAGAGGCTGTGTCCAAACCCCCAAACAATATACTTCCACAGGATTGAAAGGTATGGGAGGTAACTGTATTATTGCTCCTACCGCAAGTCTTAACCGGAGAGAGTGGTATATTTGTCTTAACTCGTTTAGGTGACGGTGGCGGTGAAGATGCTGCCGTATAATTATTAACATTCTCATTAATACCATTATTGGTTGGGGTTTTGAGTTGGCAATTGAAAGTATCAAATATTGTTAGGATAGATTTTTGATGCTGTTGCGGGGTATTAATAACTGTTTTACTGTTTTTATTATTATTATCATTGTTGAAATTGATGTTGATAATACTGTTGGTAGAACGTATAGCTTTCGAATCAACCAATGGATCCAATCCATAGGTGAGATTACTTTGACTTTGACTTTGGTTTGGAGTAAATGCAACAAGTCTATCAACACTGCCGAGGGCAGCATCTTCATCATTGTTTCTTCTAGAAGAGTTACTACTATGTACATAATTATTACTGCTGCCGCTATCATTATTATTCTTGGTAGATGAAGACCTACCTCTCTTTCGAGGAGCTTGATCGTCTTGATGAAGATTATCATTAAATGCTGATTGGTGGCTGTTTGACTCATTTTTTGACCCTTTTCCTCGGTCTCTTTTTTCCGAACCCTCGCTGGAGCTCTGCGTAACAAACGCGGTTGTGTTACTGATATTATTGGACATATACGTACAGGGATTATCGGGCATTGGATATTAATAGGAATACAACGGTGTCATTTTACGAATATTACTGCCAAAAAGTGTATCAAAAATAGATGTGGTATCTTTTGGTATCGTTTTGGCGACTTACTGGACTCAGCCCTATTTACAATAAACATCACAAACACATTGTCTCAAACACTCTTTCTATACAATGTTAAGCTCATCGGAAGAAGATATTCCTTCAAAGAAGCGTGCTGCGGTAGATTCTGATTCCGATTATGAAGATTCCAAGCCAGCAGCAAAGCCAAAGAAGAAGGCTGCAACAAAAAAGAAGAAGGCCCCTCCAACTAAGCGTCAAAAGAAAAATAACGAGGTTGTTGTAAACAATGGTGAACCATTACCACTGGATGCTCTGGTTAATGTTATGGAATATCTACATCCGCGAGATCTTCTAAATACGGCTTCTACCTGTAAATGGTAAGTACGTCGTGTTATATAATTGCTGGTTGTATTATGTTCGATATGTTGTACTGACACAACTTTATATGTATATATATATCAGGCTTTTGAATGCAGTAACTACACCAATGGTAGTACGTTCTGCCATGATTCACGGTGGGTTAGGAAAAAAGTCAATGGAAGAACTACACGTTCTAATGTCCAAACATTCCATGCATGTACCTTCCCCACTTCGTTTATTACGAATTGTAAATGGGAAACGGTGTGAATTCTGTGTAAAATCAAAATGTAATCATGTACGTCCAGGTATCGGGGTATTTGCCTGTTGGTAAGTTATCATGTTGGTTGGTTTTATTATATGTCATGTCTATTTACTAATACATATGACATGCTATTTTTATCTCTGTTATAGGGATTGTGTTACCAAGAGTTGTCCTATACGCTCCGTTGATGAAGATGGGACGGTAACATTAACACGAGGTTCAAGTTTAACCAAGGCATGGAAGACAAGTTGGTCACGATATCGTCATAACATGATGAAGTATTCAACAATCTTCGACCATTCTCGTGTCGGGGTGAAGAAGTATAGCAAAAGTGAATATATAGTATTTATTTACATTCATGTATATTCATGCATCTTGTTTCTAACTCGTTATGTTTCTTCTCCTGATATGACAGATTACTATATGTGGAATCAGACTCGTACCGATAGATCTGGTAATGAGATTGGGCCAATTGTGACGTTCAATGATATTGACCAAATTTGTAACCACTTCAAAGACGTAGAAGCAATGAATAACTCAAAGAGTGGGATGGATAACTACCTTACGACCACTCTCAATGCCCCTCCTGTTGCCCGTTATGCAGAGTTCAACGATACATTTACTGAGATGAAAGGTATGTAGTGTATCTTGTATAACTTCATGGCAACTCTGAGAATAGATTACTCACTTTCAACACTTGTTATTAACTTATTTGCTTCCATAGTCAAGGCAGATGCTGCCGTAATTGAACGAGAGGAAAAGAAGAAGGCTACTGCAGCCAATACAAAGGAGAAGAAGAAGGTTGCTGCAAAAAAGATTGTGACAGATGTAATTGCTTTAGTTGATGAAGCATACCTCTTTGCCCTCGAAAATGAAACAAACACATACTTCTCGTCGACAAGTGCCAAACTCTCCACCACTCCAGCCATTAAGATGAAGACTAACTTCATTGACAACTTGTTACGGCCATACATATTGGTTCCATCCAAGTGCAAGGTGAAAACTAAGAAGGAACTTGCTAACACCATCAATCAAAAGCTGGAATTGTTCGAGAGCAAGAATCTTTTGGCGTTGGAGTTCCTATCTGATGATGATCCTTTTGAGACAAAAGTGAAGGAGCGCCTGGGGGGAAACTTTCCTGATATTGAGACTCTCTTTTCAAGTAGTCGAATTGATGATAGGTTCATGACGCACCTGGAGAATGATCGATTGTTGGATGCCTTGGGGTCTCTTGTCGGTCATAATTTCAGTGAAACACTCTATTCTCTTGAGTCTTCAGCGAGTGCTATTACAAAAGCAATCAATACTGACGGCTATGATAACGAAGGTATACAGCGAATGATACAAAGTATATGGAGTAAGTGTCTTAGTAAGGCAGGAGTAAACACTTACGCATGGCAAGGACCGAATGAAGACAGCGAGAAGTCCTTGAAAGAACGCTATCATGAGGCATTTAATTCGAGTCAGACAATGTTTGGTGAGGTATTGACGGCACTCGACGAGTTCAAAACTTTCTGTTCAAAGCACGAGTCTGAGGAGCGCGGTATCTTCAATCGCAACTATGTGATGAACTCGTATTATTACTGGGAGAAGGTACTAGAAGGGGAGGAGAAGTTTGACGATTTAGATCTTGGGTGGGAGAGACATCAACGACTTCTAGTTGGTCCCCAACAAGTAGGTTCTATGTCGTAGATTTTTTTGTTGCACAATACTGAACAAGTGATGAGTTCGTAGGGAGGACAGCGCAGGGAGGACATTGCAGCTTTGGAGTTAGAGAACAAATCGCATGCATAATACTGTTTTAGCTCAAAAATTGATGTATCCTACACACAAACCATTACACTTTTAGTATCTTTCTATCTATTCATATTTAAAACGCCCACGGTTAGTAGAAGTCAAAAGGATTTCCCTCAGGCTCGGGCATTGGTTCTACTTCTTGAGGTTGGTGTGGTGGTGTTGGCACAGAGTTGTTCATTTCACCCATTCCATTTGAGGTAGGAGCAGTTGGAGGTGCACCCATAGGCTGCTGTTCGATTGACAGTTGAGGTACTTGACCTTGGGACATTGTTGCTTGCATTTGAGGTGTCCCCATTCCCATCCCTTGCTGCTGAATAGGTTCTAATGGTGGTTGTGGAGGCGGCGGTGGCATGGAAGATGGTGGAGTTGGTGCTTGAATACTCATCTGTTGAGGTGGCATACTTCCCATACTACCCATCTGTTGCTGTTGTGGATTATACTGCATTTGCGGTGGCATAGGAGAAGGTTGCGCCACACCGCCCATGGGTGCCACAGAAGGAATACTACTGTTTCCCATTGACAAATTAGAAGAAGTATCAATACTGCCGAAACTCATTTGATTTTGATGATGGCCTGTAATACCATTCATCTGGCCATTTTGTGAAGGCACATTCTGTGATGCCGTGTTTTGATCATTAGATGTTGATACCAAACTCGCAACAAGCTGCTGAACCTGCATCAATTGTTGGGAGTTGAGTTTTTGAAGCATGGCTGCAGTTTCCTCTAATAACATGTTGTTGTTATTGCCACTATTGATATTCAAAGATGGTCCAGTACTGGTATTCTGATTTGATTCATCAGGGAGAGAAAGATGGGCGTTATCGGTTTGTTTCTCCCTCCCATGCACCGTAATTGTGTAGTATGGATGCAGTTGGTCATCATAATGGACTTTTGTAATAACCGCTGGACATGACCTTTCGCTATTAGTATAGACAACCTGTTGACCTTCTTTATATGCAGTAATCTCTCCTACAGCATCTGATAAAAAAGTAGGTGTAGCTGGTTTCCTCGGTGATAAAGGAGGTTGTTGAATACTGCTTATGTTTCCCTCGGCAGTTGCAGTATTGTTCATGTAAGATGGTCCTGGACTTTGTTCCAAGGATAGACCACCAAAGGCATCGTCGAATAAACTCTTCTTATCATTATCCACATTCTGAAAGGCATTTGGATTGATCTCAGGCTGAGCAATCTCATTGTTGTTTTGATCTAATGACGGTTGATCTGGTTTTGGTATCTCACTGTCGACGGCAGAAACAACACTGCCCTGGGAAATCATTGCAGCTGTTTCCTGTGTAGGCTGAGGTATGTTAGCCTGTTGTGGAGGCTGATTTGGTGGTTGACTGGGTTGACTGGGATTGTTCGATTGCATATTGTTCTGCGGTAATTGGCCCATTGCCATCTGCTCAGGTTGTTGGGGTGCCTGGATAGACGAGAAGTTGGCAAACCCATCCGATGACTGAGTATTTTGATCAGGTGGAGATTGATTAGGCTGTTGTTGGTTTATCTGAGGTTGCACTTGTTGTTGTGGCTGAATAGACGAAAAGTTGGCAAAGCCATCCGATGACTGAACATTATTCTGTTGAGGTTGTTGCATCTGAGTTTGTTGAGGGAACTGTACAAAGTTCATTTGCTGTTGCTGGTTGTTGCTCATCATTCCCATCCCTAGTTGCTGAGATGGCGGCTGGATGTTATTGTTCATCATACCCTGTGCTTGTTGCTGCTGATTAGTCATCATGCCAACT
>Ga0075439_14495_pt1 | contig 22389 bp, 14 predicted proteins | sample MintriSingleCell_FD_74264 | JGI IMG/M metagenome (GOLD analysis project Ga0075439, IMG submission 74264) | Marine eukaryotic communities from Monterey Bay, USA to study complex ecological interactions - Minidiscus trioculatus JGI Plate_4_G5... | ecosystem: Environmental > Aquatic > Marine >... | reverse complement strand
CTGATTGCCTGCCTCGTTGTCTTCCTGTTCATCATGCTCATGGGGTTCCTCTTCAGTTTCTTTCACGTTCGTCTCCCTCTTCCTCTTCCTTTTCGTGTCTTCCTGTCCACCTTGCTCTTCATCCTCCCCTTCGTTATCATCTTCATCCCCCCCTTCGTTATCATCTTCATCCCCCCCTTCGTTATCATCAGAGTCTATCTCACTGTCCTCCTGCTCACCTTTCTCTTCGCCTTTCTTTTTGTTATCATAATCACTGTCGTCATCATCTGAACTTCCTTCTTCGCTTCCACTCTTTTTGCTATCATATTCACTGTTGTCATCACTTGAATTTCCTTCGTCACTTCCACTCTGATTATCATCATCATCACTCTCAGCCCCACTCCAAAGCTTGGGATCAAATGAATCCTCATCGCTTTCATCAACATCCATAAGATCTTTAATAGGGTGGTCTGTAATGTATAGGAACCTTAGACATTTAGTTTCTGCTGCATCATCACCTTCTATCTTTTCAGATATATATCGATACCCCCGTGTTTTCATTATATCTACGAGGACCGCAAAATTTTTCCGGTAATAGTCGATTACTAATGAACTTTTGTTGCCGTTGCGTTCCCATGCAGTTGATGGTTGCGGTAACATACCTCTTTTGCCCTTATAAAGTCCACCAATAAGGTTCCAATAGTCGCGTTGGGTAACTTTTCTGTTTTGTATGCAGTCATTGTAGAAACTAATATCCGTTTCGTTTGTTATTGTAAATGATGCAACTCCGAAGGTTGGTTCTTTGCCTTGTTCGATGCTGTATTCTTCCAATAGCTCTTCCTTATGCTTTTTAACTTCATCACTTGTACTAATATCGTTGTACTTTTCATCTGTGAGTAATCCGTATTCATCATCGTCATCTGGCGAGATTATATGAACGAATTTGTTGTGTATGATGTTCTTTTTGTTCAAATAGGGATTGTACCGTACCCGATATCTAGTTGATTCATCTCCAATGTCGAGATGATACTTGTTTGAGTCGTCTACTTTCTGTCTTTTATTAGATCCAATATCTGTTTCTCCTTGTTCTCCATCTCGTTTATTATTACTCACACCCAAGGTATCGTTTCTCACTACTTCGTTGACGGTGTTGTTGTCCGATCCTGCATTTGTAGCTTGTTTCTTCTTCTTTGGAGTTGATGACTCTCCTTCATTTTCTCCTGGACTCAATTGACCTGCATCGCGCTTTTTGTTATCATTTATATTACACTCATTAGATGCTTTTTCTTGCATATTACTACTAATACGCCCAGTAGATACAGGGTCGGCTTCATCCGATTTATTACTATTGTTATTTCCATTTGATACGGGAGCACCTTTCTCACTATTATTTCCTTCTCCGCGTTCATCTCCACCACTTGAAAATATACCAAAGGTATCATGGTCAGTCGGTTTATCGCTTGTTGGTTGCTGTTCTTCCTGCTTATCATCTCCACCCTGACTATTGGTAGTTAATTCTTCTTCATATTCCTCTTCATTCTCCTTGTCAAAGTCTTGTGCTAGAACTGCATTAGCTGATTTTGTGGTTGTAGTGATCGAGCTTACAGTTCCATCATTACTATTATTTGGTGTTTGGGACTGCGAAGCTTCATGATTATTATTATTATTACTTGTTTGGGATTGCGGATTTGGTGACTGCTTCTTCTTCTTCGCTTTTGTTGTGGGGGCAGGCTTGGGTTTCTTCACTTTCGATTCATATTTAGTGATGAGATCCAATTTAATTGGTTCTGATTCGTTGTGCAATTTAGCTAGTGCTGATTCACGTGCTTCTTTAAATTCCTCTGAGCAGTTACCATTAATGGGCTCAAACAGCAATGCCATCCATTCCAACAAGTTGAGCCATTTTGTTTTTGATGATAATGCGAACTGTCGGAGGTTCTTAGGTCTAGCACCAAATTCAAAACGAATGCCGTCGAAATCTCCAATTGACTTAAACCCCTCCATTACACTTCCCTCCATGCGTTCATCGTTTCTCATTGTTGAGACAACCTTTTTTTGTGTGATTTGGTAGCCAACGCGTCCTCCCTTTAATATCGGTTCATCATGTATTACATCTTCTGATGCAGTTACTTGCTCGTGGTAATAAATGATAAACGTCACCCATGCGATGAGATACTTATTACTTTTCAATGCTGTTTTTGTAGTTAAGTGTGTAGCCACCTCTTGTCCGTTACAGAGCATCGGATTGAAGAGTCTATAGTCATTACCGACGGGGCATATAGCTGAAAGTATATCATTTGCTCTATTAATTTCTGTGTTGTCGACGGTAGTACCAGAGTAGAACGCATTCCATACTGTTAGAAACTGTGGGAAATGAACTTTCACAACTTCTGTGTTAAGTGTTGGGTTACATCCAACATTTCCAAACACATCCATTCCATCATATATAGCCTGACTACAGATTAGTGTTCTCAAGAGTTGGGGAAATATTCCTGATACACTGGTGTTTGATGCATTCTTAATACCTTGTACGATTAGGTTTGAGAGCATATTACCCAATACATTCGACATGATTCCAATTACACCTGTATTATATGTGGAATAGTGTCGATTTGGTGAGGGGATACCTTTTCAAAATTACAGGTTTCCAGTATTTTTTAAATTTGACTTACCTATTGAATACTGAACTTGAGTATCGGAGAGTGCTTTTCCAATATTTTGATTCAACTTGGATTTTGCAATTTTGTTTATTAGGCTTGTGACGTCGACATTGTTCATAAGCTCTGCATTCACAGCGTGTGATAGCGTCAATGTACAAGCAGTAACACTATCAATTTCTTTTACCATTGTACCTTTATCAAAGCCGTATATAATTTGCGCAATTGGGTTCATTTCCAATGCGTTGTTTGCCTGTATTAATGATGTGTGGTATTTCACAATGTAACGCAACTGTTTTGTAAGTTGATCAGGCTTTAAATTCGCACTGTGGTAATTTGTTTCACGGCAACACTTGTGAATCAAAGGTATCACCAGGAGATGATTCATTGTACTCAACGATAACAATACTGGTTGTTCTCTGTTCCTGGGTTTCTTCTTGTTTTGAAGTAAATTATAATAAGTCAAGGGGAACGGTGGCTTCAATGTGTGTTTACTTGAATCGATTTTTTCATTGCCCTTGAATCGAGGTTCTTTCGTGTCGATGTATTTGTTTCTATAGTAGTGATTCTGATCAAATTCTTCTTTCCTGATAGATTCTGAATAATCTTTGAATAATTCATCTGCATTACCTTGATCAGTTTCCACAAAACTTGTGAATCTATTTTGCAATAGTGCAAAAGTATTGGTATTTGGTTGTTCGATATAATGTTTAAACTCTTGTGTCTCGTCAAGAAATCCATCTGGTGACATTTTATGATAACTGGAGATTGTTTCTTCCTCTTTACCAATGGTATAATTTTTTTTTAACTTCATCAATGCACTATTAACTGGTGTTTGACCAACTATAATGGGTTTGAACAGCTCCTGTGGGGTTGTTCCTATTTTGATTCGATTTGGATCAGCACTGAACAAGCGTCGACTAACTTTTTTCCTTTTCATTTCTATATTAAGTTCTTCTAATGTTACTTGGAGACTCTCGAGAGTTGATGGTTTACTCACGTGTCCTTTTGATAAGCGGCTTTGTGCACTAATATCATTCAAATAGTATATCAATTTTTCTTGTGACCCTTCCTTTTTTTTTACTTTTTCATCTTTTGGCGCTGATTTCAAGTGTATAGTGTGTACACTGAACTTAATTTGACTTTTCATACCATATGTTCCATTTTTTACTTGTTTACATGCTTTCTCATTTGCATTAAACTTGCTGTTCTTGACTACTTCTTTCCACATATTAGTTGCGAAGGGTTTACTTGCATTGTTTTGTATTAGAGACTCTTTGATGTATTCATCATTTAAAGATCCATACTCAATTTTGGGGCAATCTTGATCATATCGACTACTTTCATTTGTGCAGATAGATGCTACCCATCTATGTCGCCCTTCCATTATATCGAAATACACATTGTATTGAACTTCATCATGTAGAAAATCATATCCTTGTTCCCACCTCATTGAATTGAATGCATTGATTATTTCGCATATCTCACTCTCTTTGTCACTAAACTCACGTTCCTTTTCCCCCCAAGCGTCACTTATATTGTAATGTCGGGCTACTTCCATTCTCGAGTCTTTTGTCCTTAGATTGCTTGTTTCCAACATTTCTGTTGTTTTCTTAATGTGTTTTGTGAACTGAACGTGTTTGTAGAGATCGATACCTATATTTGATTCAGATTCTTGACCATAGTTAGGCCCCAACCTAGTCATCATTGTATAATTAACATTTAATATCTGTTGTAAATTGTTGGAAAGAAAGATGCATGATAGGAGTGAAGTGAGATTAAATAATTCGATTTTCAAAAATACAGAAATCCGGTATTTTTGAATAGATACCGGTATCTATAATTCGGTATCCCCAATAGGTGGAATTACAAAAATACTGGAATCCGGTATTTTTGAAAAGATACCGGTGTTTCGGTATCTTATTGGTATCTTTCTGTATAGATAAATTTCAAAGATACAAGATTCCGGTATGTTTCAAATAAGAATGACAAATCATCTGAACAAACACTTACGCTTCTTTTGGGTGCATCTTGCTTCAGGCATTCCTTAGGTCCACAGAACACAAATGATTGAAACGCGTCATTTACTATATTTCCATGCAAATGAGTTTCAATAGTAGCGTTTGTGGGTTTACCCATCATTCGGTCCTGTAATTCTGCTGATGTAGCATGCTTGAGAGGGTTGTGATTGGTACCGATGGTGAATAATACACCACTCTTTCCGTCTCGTGGGATAGTACATCCGGTCATTGATGGGTCCATAACGGCACTGGAGTAAACCAAATGGTCATCGAATACATTTGTTAACTCAGATTGCTTGGCAGGTGAGGCCAGATACGAAACAGAATCTACTGAATCACAATTGACAGTGGACCCTGGCAAATCATCACTTGAATTAGTTGATGTACTGCGATTATCATCACCAACACCTGCATCATTTCCCTCTCTATCACTTGAAGGAGTATAGCGTGATCCCTGATCAGGACTCTCAGGATCTGGACTCGGTGATTTAGTTGGGGCATTGAAAAGTACACCAACAGTACTAGCAGTACCATTACCGGCTACTGTCAGTGTGCTGGCGGTTTGATCTTCGTGGTCTTTGGTACGATCGTTAGATGCTGAACCATTACCATTATCATCACCATTTCCCGAAGTGGTAGCACGAAGCGACGATGCGGTAGTAGCAGCGTCTACTGCTGCGGTTTTGGTATTAGTAGTGTCGGCGTTTGCTTCTGTAGCAGTAGCAGCAACAGTTCTGCCACCTTCATTGGATTCTTGGAGGTCCACATCAACAGTATCAGTTGATGATGATTTATTATCAGTAGGTTCAGCAGCAGCGTCGTCCTTGCCACCTTCATTGGATTCTTGGTGGTCCACATCAACAGTATCAGTTGATGATGATTTATTACCAGTAGTAGGAGGAGAAGTAGCTTCATCAGCAGCGTCGTCCTTCCGGTTGCGGAGGTTCACCATAATATATCTCACGGCTTTATGTGGATTAAACAACAGTAGGTAGACGTGGTGGTTAGAAAGTAATTACATACAGTGAATTAATTATTGCAATAGCAATTTAATTATTGCAATGGCGAGATTGTATATACATTGTCAATTTGTTTATTGCAATAGAATATGCACATAATAAATATGTAAACTAATCAATTAACCCCTTACCTTTGTATATATATTATGCTTTCTTCCTGTATAACTGTATTTAGTTGTTTCTAATTTCGTTGCTTATTGTTGTTGGGGATGACTGGAGGAGTAGTTGATGTTTTACTTGTTGTCAGTTGATTTTATGATTGAGGTGTTATGATAATGAGCAGCTGTTAATAGCGTTGAGTTCTTAAAAAAGTTAGGCGCCTGTAAATTTTGGAGGTTTTCTTTGTCAAAATTTTCAGGCTCCTTCTAATCACCCTCCTTTCTCAATCCCAAAATTTTGGTGGCCATTATTCCACTGCCCCAATATTTGGCGGCTCATTGTCAAATTTTGGTTGGATAGAAGTTCAGCCATCTGCATGCCGAATATCGAAGAGCTGAAATTTCAAACCACCACCATGATTCCAATACATAAATTACACGTGTAGCTCTCTCTTTAGAGTGATGTACTCAGGCATAAGTGATCATAATATACGAGGCGGAGACGGCAGCATTAAGTTACGCATCCAGAGGGTGGATAGGTATTATATTACTCATAACATGTATAATGTTGCATTGGGTGGTCTACTTCGCGCAGATCATAAGAATATAAAAGCTATTGCATCATTGTGCCCATCTGCAATTACTCCCTTATCGAAGCAAATATTATCAAACAATCTGGATCAATTTGGAGAGAAGTACCCGTTTAATTTAGAAGTAGATGCGAACTATGGTTCAGATTATGGGGGTAAAAGTATTTATAGTGATAATGATGCAATTGAATTACTAGCGGAACATTTCTTAGACGGCTGTCCTTCTATTGATGAGGAAAGAATATATAATTTAATTAGCAATGTTGTCAAAGAAGATAATATTATAGTGGGCACATGCAGTCAAGTTAGAGATTTGCTTCAGAACATTCCAAACAAGACAAACGAAATCAATGAGGAAGAAGATTTATCAGATATATCAGTGGAAGATATACTGTTTATTCAATGTGTATCGACCCGAGTTACTGGTGGTTGGTCGCTTGCCGCTTTTGGGTGGGAGGAGGAGGGTATTGGTATTGACGAGGATGTGTTTGTACTTGTTCGTGACCCTGAATCAACAGCAATTGTCGAACTCAGTAATTATATCGCTAATGTGATGAAATTGGAGAATTATAAATTCGGTAGGGATATCAGTGAGCAATTATTTGGCGTATTATCACCTTCGTCAACAGAGATCACTGAGATGATCTCGAGCAAAACTGATGATGACATTGAGGTTACAGGTCACTATGAAGGTGATGTGAACAGTAGTACAATGGCCGATGGTAAGGGTGTAATGAAGTTTAGTAACGGAGATGTATATGACGGTGATTGGGAGAATGGAAAGATGAATGGCAAGGGTGTCATGTTATATCATGATGGAGCTTTTTACAAAGGTGACTGGAAAGATGGCAAACCAGTTGTCTAACTTAATAACTATTCTCTTAGTGGTGATACATTTGGATCTATCCAATAGAATAAGATATAGACATAATTTGAAACATGCTTATAAAACTTCGATCTGTTTCTCCATTTACTTCAATAACCACTTTAGGAATGCATCTCTCTTATCCAGTTTACTGAAAAAGTATGGAGTGTACTCGCTATCTGTAAAATTACCTTGTTGACGTAATAGCATATATGCATAACATTCGACGCTATCGAACTTCACTTCCAAAGGATATAGTGTATTCCCATTGACATGAAAATCATCTCCGGCTCTAATATCAACGATAGTTCCGCGTCTCAATTGCTTACGCAATGATTTCATTTCATGTGTATACATATCTTTATCTCCAGGAAGGAACATATTGAAGGCTTGTAGACTATGCACGAAGAACACGATCCCCGCCCCAGCGGTAAGTGCTTCCGTTAGTTGTTGTTGTAGTTCATTTAAACTCAATTCGATTGTTGTAGCCATATCTAATGAGTTGTCTCTTTAGTACATATGCATAATAATGAGGTGAGCATGTATGTTGACAAACTTTTAAAATTTTCAACACCCCAACGAATTTCCATAGTTGCCAGCTCAACATTTCTTTGTTGTATCAGCCCTGTGGTTATTTTTTTGTCGATTAATGATTGGTATTGGAGTTCAGCCTGTTTTCCGATTATTGATGGCCAAATTTGGGAGGGCTCATCTATTCCCCATTCTAAACCATATTTGTCAAATTTTTATTGAGATCTTTCTTTGTATCAATTGGTTGTCAAAATTTACCATCCAATAAAGAAACCGCCCAACATGTTAAAGCAGAGTAATTCTACTGCCCCGCACAAAATCCCCTACAAACAAAAATATCATTTCTCTCATAATTTTTACTCATCGTCCATCTTAACACCTTCCATTCCACCCTATACTACTATTCATCAATCAACATGTTGACATCCTTTTCAACTCGTTCTGCGGCAACAGGAGGAAATAAATCCACCGCCGCTCAGCCTACGACCGCCCGTTTATCTTCACAGCATGATACTGCAATGAATCACGATGCATCAAAGTCATTGCAATCATCCCTTAACTCGTCGACCAATGCTTCTACTGGCACGAGCATCGTAACTCCTACAAGCACTTCACACAAACGTGACCTCGCTGACGCTGATACGGATACATCTTCCAACAAGCGCCTTCTCTTGGATGACGCTTCAGGCGGTACCACCAACGTCAATCAACGTCCTCCCTTGCCAACTGATCAAACTTGGGTTCCAGTGTATCTTAAACCTGGGGAGGAACAAATGACGTATAGGCATATCAACTGGACAAGTCCTTCTTCCATCATTCAATCCGCTATTGATTTAGATCCTTCTTCTTCTACTTCCCCATCCCTGAGTGAAGCGATGGACATCGTTTTGGACCACCTACAAAGTACTACATCAACTGATGTGTTAACTATGGTTCTTATAAACTACGGTGCTGTGAATGAGAAGATCCCGAAGACAAACAAAGCTCTGTCGAGAAGGTTGAGGAAGTTATTCAATGATCGTCTTAGGTTTATTGAGTAAGTATCATTTGGGAGTGTTTTACCACTTTAGGATACCGCATTTTTTAAAAATTACGAGTTTTCGGTATTTTTGAAAAATATATTTTATGGATACCGTCTTTTTTTTGGATACCGTTACGTTGCGTTACATACTTCTCAATATACTACTTTATCAATTCAAATCGTAGGAATATTACTGAGGGTAAATACATTGAGAAAACATTCGAGGCAGGAGTATTCCTAGGTGTTGTCGTTCAATTGACTAATACCTTTACACACTATTCGAGAGAGTTATACTTCCATGTAATTTATGAAGATGGAGATTCAGAGGATTTATCTGCATTGGATGTAATGGCTCTTATGATTACTGACCCAAACAAAATTGACCAAGCCAAACAGAAACAATACGTTAACAACGCTGGCACTATCAGTTACAATGAAGTTAAAGGTGTTACGTATGTAGAGAGTTACAAACCTGACATTGCTGTGAGACTTCTTCATCTTCCTAGTTTGAAGTCGTCTGAGCTAATTGTTCGTAATCCAAAAGAGACAAGCACGGAAGATCTTCCTAGTTTAAAGTCGTCTGAGCTAATTGTTTGTAATCCAAAAGAGACAGGAAAGCTCGAATATGTTGGTACGAGTAGAGATGAAGTTAGTAACAAAAACGAATCGGTTAGTATCAATCAAGATGAATCGGTTAGTTTTAATCAAGGTAAGTCCGATACTGTATCATCCACAAATACCGATTCTAATAGTGAAAAGACGAACGTGGGGGCATCTACTGGTAGTAATGACTCGAAATCTTTTCGATTGGATATGGGTAAATTCAAGGGTCAAATGGAGAGTGTTACTGCTGCCCAATCCGTCAAATACTTTCAGAGTGCAGCGTTTCAAAGTGTCGATCAATCAACCTATCGTATCGTGTTTATTCAGCTTCCAAATGTTCTTTGGTATTTCAAAGTTGGATTCATGAAGATGGTATTGGAGAACATATACAATGATGACGTGCCACTATGGGTCTCTTCAATGAAAGATATTTTCATTCGAAAGCAAGCTCATGGTCCAAATCAATTGTCGAGGAAGAAGAAGAACAATGGCGATATGAGTTATCCCAAAACAACCATTGCGTTGACGCATAAGGTTACTCGTGCAGCTTCAACACTTGAATCGCATTCGTTGAATGCTGCTCTTGCCAAGATTCATACTATCTTCACAAACACAGAAGGGTTGAACGAAGCTTTTCATTCATGGTCGATGGCAAACCAAGCTGGTGTTATTACGTTCTTCAATAACAAAGAGCCTAACATGCAGAAGGTTCTCGAGAAATTTGACAAAGACATCAAAACAGTTTTCAAGTCGAACCGCATCATCAATACAAACACTGCACTTGACAAGTATATGCTGGATTGGGATATCAAACAATTCGTTGCAAATGATCTTGGATATAGTCATTGGCCACACGATAAGATTTCAAGTATCTTCGGTGGCGCTAACTCTGGCTCGAATGTTCCTGACTTTGATAATGTACAAGAATTGACTCTCAACGATTGAGTATGAATTATCAAAAATACAAGAATCCCGTATTTTTGGAATCTGTTTTTAGTTGGAAAAGAGTTTGTGTGGTAAAATTATTAGTTCATGTTCCATCAATCATCACTCAAACACTTTCTTATCTATATACTTATTCTATGTAGGTAAGTTGTATTGGAGGAATATCCAAGTCAAAACCAAAACGTGTAGCGACGGTGATGGTGTTGGTGGGTTCACAAAGACGTACTTTGATAGCTCGGATTCTGACGATAACAATCCTACTTCGAATGATGGTGATGATCACGCTATACCTGAAAGGGTTGTTAGCAACGACTTAATGGAAATAGATGACGACCCAAACAATCCAAACGATTCAATCCAAAGTAGCAACACTCATTCATTATCTTGTCTTGGTGAATCAATAGTTGGAATTATATTATCGTTTCTCAAGCCAAGAGACGTACTCTCATTGGCGACGTGTTGCAAAAAGGCTCCGAACCCGCCTCTTGTGACAATGGATCAATGTGTATCAGTAGTGTTAAACAGTGGTCCATATGGAGTTCAGTCAATGATTAATGTTTACAATCTAATGATCAGAAAAGCGATTTATCCTGTCTCAGTTGAACGAGTGCTTAGACTGGGATGTGGTGTGAAATGTGAGTTTTGCTTACAACATGAAGTCAGGATTACTAGGCCACAATGGGCTGTTCATGCATGCTGGACATGCTTAGATAACAACGTCAATCAAGAGTCGAATAACGATGATACTTGGAATCTGAATCGCAAGTGGAACCGTGAATTTATCCGAGACGGCAAGCGGTTTGTGAAAGCTTATTATCTGGCTCATCGTAATGCAATATTTCAGACACTCAGTGATCCTCAAGTGATAGCTTATTGTTATGGTGACAGGATAGTCAAATCAACTCGTAACGGCAAGCTTGTTAGAAGTAAAGACAGGTTTGAAATTTTATACAGATCTTCGACTCGAGACAACTGTAATATGCTCATTGGACCAAGGTTCACTTATGATATGATGAGAAATATAATTCCATTTTTAGAAGAGGATAGATCACACACGGTTCGTCAGTTCTTAGCACAGGGCAAAAACGCGCCAAGTGACACCGATTACGATGAGTTCGTTGCTTCATTTGACAAGAGCATCGATGAAGCTAAATCCAAACAGGCTGCTCGTAAAAAAGGTATTGCTGACAAGAAATATCATTCACGATTGGAGAAAATCGAGCGGGTGTTGGATGCATTGCATAAAGTATCACTATATTTGTCTGTCGAGACACTTAACTCATCAGCATTCATAGATGAAGCATGTGAAAATCAAATTATGTTGGGAGAATTACCTGTTACCCAACAAACAGTAAATGCATTGAATAGACTACTGCTTTGCTATCGTGAAGAAGATCATTTATTGATGGATTATTGCATCACATTCGACACGGGCAATTATCGAGTCGACTGCCGTCTCATGGAACTATTTGCAACACTTATGAAGGCCCCATCTAAAGTCACGGATAAAGATGCGCGATTCTTTGCTATGAAGTTTTGGGCGAACTTCGATGATGATGTTAATAGAGATCAGAACCGCATTCCTGCATTGTTTGACGAACCTGAGAATGAATTCGACGAGCCTGTTTTGAAGACAACTTTCCCACTCAATCAACCGTGGATGAGACCGCAATTTAAGCGAGATGTTTACAGTAAATGGAAGCGTGGTTGGACGGATACGTCAAAGAACCGGAGATATTAACATTTGAATTATTCTCTAATCTAACATTGACTTTCTTTTCATTATATCATAGTGTCTGCTGAAGAGATTAACCTATTTTGGAGCGAAGAAATAGTCAGAGAAACAATCCACGTCGCGAACATTACATGGTACATTGCAGCGATGCTGTCAAGAGACAAAGAGCTCGCAGCTAAGAGGTATTGCGGTCAACATGGTTTTATGATACTAAGAGATTTATTGAGCATGAAACCATGTGATATGAACCTGAGCAAGTCTATACAACACCAGGCTAGAATTATATACAACAATATCTACAGAATATACTCAGGTAAAGTCAAGATTGTCACAACATCAGATGACAGTATCAACAATAGTTGTACTGGATCAATATTCTGTTACGATCGCCATAGTAATAAATTTCAAGTCTATGTTGATCAGTTGGGATCAGAATCACCTACAGTTGAACAGTTCAAATCGGCTCAATTGATACCTTTTGACAATATAAGCAAGTTACCTCAAGTCGAATGCAACAAATTAGATACTCATCAATGCTCATTATCAATGAACTTAAGGTCGGTGCAATACAAGTTTGAAATGACATTCAAACATTGGATTTACATTCAACTGTCCAAGAGCAAGAACGGTAGAATACTGGACAGTATAGAAACTTATGACAATTTCGACCATCTAGTGCAAACATCAAACAACATTATTGATTTGTACCAATCCGAAATTAACGTTCCAATACAACAAGCAGATAATCACATAATGACATTACCATTCCAAACAGTCGATAAATCTATGGCTATGGCTTGTAATGGACTTGAATACTTTGACAGAACAACAGATGAGAACTTCAACGAAGCCACTATCTTACAATCCATTGGAAGGTATACCATTGTGATTAATCAATCAACGTTGAATCGATTAATGCCATTCTCAAAATTGAATGATGAATTGATCAATTTGGCTGTCAACTGGTGCGTATCTTTCTTTCATTCATGTTACTTACTCCTTATCACTATGTGTATCTAAAATCCAATTCTAATTGTACAGGTTGGCCTGTGGTATCAAAGATGTTGTTGTATTCAATTCTTTCTATTTGAATCAAATGCAACAGCCTGGTGGAATAGCAAATTCCAAAGTATATGTCCATAATCGCAACATACAAGTCACAAACAAGAAGCTACTTATATTTCCGGATCATTCACCGGATCACTGGTCGGTTTTTGTAGTCGTGAATCCAAATTGTATCATATCGGCCTTCAAACATACTTGCAATTACAAAACCAAACAATTGACTCCATGTATATTATTAATCGATTCATCCAGTTCTCCTTCCAAAGTAATAGCAAAGAATGTGGTACGAACATTGTGCCATTGGCTAAACTATTTCTATGAAGACGAAAGTACAAACCCATATGAAAACAGATTCCCTTACCATCCTCGCAGAATGCCACTTATCATACCAAATGTATCAGTCCAATCAAATGGGTACGATTGTGGTATACACACGTTTTTGAATATCAAGGCTTCGCTATCATTACTTCGACGACGCTTAACAGAAGAAGATATTTCAAACAATTATATTGATGCAGTAACCAACAATGAACATTTCATCATCACAGACGACTCTATAACACGTGCTAGAGTAAGTTTTCATAAATTGATTACAAACTTAGGAAACATGTTCAATACAGTTCGAAATTGTGGAGTCGCAACGATAAGACCAGATGAGAATGATAATTCTGGAAATGAGTGCTTTACATTGTGTAGCCAATCTCATTCAGAAGAAGTAGATAGTAAAGATCCATCATGGGGATCTTCAAACAAGAAGAAAAGGAGTTACGAAGAATCAGCGTCAGTGTAAGTCAAATTATATATTATCTAAATTTCAAAAATACTGGAAATCTGTATTTTTGAAATATCCCTAATCATACTCACCACTCATATTTTAACTCTATCATCCTACTCAATCATTAAGCATATCACATGATAGCAATGGTAGTACACTTGACGTCATAGATAACGATGACAACAATGAAGTCACGAATCTCTCGCATCTCAATTCGTACCAATCATTAACAAACAGTGATTTGACAGACTTATCGACTGTATTAATATCAGGATCTGAGATTCAATACAAATATGATGGAGTTGAACCTCACTCAAGCAAGTACATCAAGAGCGCAATTGTATCTCGTATATATGATCCTGGAGAAGATACATACACAAGGATAATACTGAATAACAATGATACAATTGACCCGTTGCGACACATGATATGTATATCCAAATATAAAATACCATTATCGGATGAACTCATTGTTAACCCACGACAGAAATGGATGCGTTTGATTCAGTTCAAACTTGTTCCAGACGAAATAGAAATGACATCACCAAGTCAGCCACATAAAGCAAAGAGGATCCGAGTTAGTCGCGGGTTGACTGACTATGACATTCAAAACCAACGATATAGGATGTTTCAGAAACAAACCAAGCTAGATGAACTACATCCTGCAAAGATATACTTGCCTGGAATTACACCAAATCAAACAAGGTCTGTTATGGAATCAATCAATCATTACTATGAACGCTGTGTTAATCTTGGCTTGATTGAGAAATTTTACAAGTCGAAGATTACTAGTTCGAGATCCTTCGAAGAGTTTAAAAATAGAAGGAAAGCATTGAAGCAAAAAGTAGCAATAGCAAAGAAGAAAGACGCCTTCGACCTCAATATCCAAACATCTGTTAAGTTCTATCGTAGGGCAAAAGAAGTAATCACAAAACGACAAGTAAAAGTCAGAGAAGCCATGTACATGTTTGAATACAACAATAAATGTCAACGAATCAAGATATGTCCAAGTTGTAAAGAGAATGTAATGATCAATCCCAGGAATAAAGCAGAGTTGGACGAGTACTTTACACCCAAATCAGTGAAACATGCAAGTTGTAAGAAATGTAAAGAAGATGACAATGTCAAGGCTGATTCGAATTACTACGAGAACACGAATAGGCATCCTGTTTGGTCCAAGCATGATATTAGTACGGGTGAAATGATATTAGGACCAGATGGAAAACCAATAGTACAATACAACATCCCAGACGAATTGAAAGACCTACGACTCGGTGAGAAATTGCTCATTCAAAGGTTTTCCCCGTATATCCCTACACAGCATATAAAAAACGGTACATATGGAATCAAGGGACATTGTGTCACTTTCCCGCAAGACATAACACTTATTTGCAATGAACTTCCACAACGAAAGGAAAAGTTGTTGACCTTTATAAGATATATGAGCAACAAGGATAACACGTCTACTTATCCAAAGCAGTATGTGATAAGGAGACAAAAGGTAGTTACTGCACTGAAGTGGTTGAAAGTGCATCATACTGGGTATCGTGACATTATAATTCAAGAGTCGAATCTTGAATGGATGGGTACAAGTGCAGAGAAAAACATGGCAGAAATAGCTCAAACAGTAACAACAAAGCAAGCAACAAATGATGATGAAGAAGAGTTTGTATCCAAAGCACACAAAGAAAATGAAGCCAATGATGATATTGTTATGACGACTATGCATAATAATAAGAAAAGGTCACTTCCGTCGAAAGAAGAAGCGAGACCAATAATAGAACTCATCAAACAAAAAGAAGATCTAAACAAAATAAATGAGGCATTGACGTTTCCACCAATAGATGTGAGCCAACCAACATCGTGAGTATATATGTGATTATTCAGATGATTTATTCATGTTACATACAAACGCTCTCACCTCACCTCGATTCGATGTTGACTTGCTTAGCGAGTATGACGAAACACTTCAAATAATGGTGAATACATTTCCTTGGCTATTCCCAGGTGGCATTGGAGATGTTTGGGATAGAGAAAGAGGATCGATCGATATAAAAGAATGGGGACAACACTTATTGAAATATCATGACGGACGATTCATTCGAGATCAACTATTTGTTTTGTATCTGTTCAACTCAATAACAAGAAAGAAGAACAACAGTCAAGGCACGTACTTCTTCAAAAGTGAGCACTTCTTCACTCGTGACCCACCTACATTAGAAGAGCTCAAATATCAGATATCAAAAGGAGATGACAGGTTCGTTCAAATGCTACAATATTATGCTCACAACATTAGAGGGTCTGATAGCTACTGGCGATCCAAAGCTCATGAACTAGAATATTGGGTAAATTATCATTTAGCAGCAGGGCATGGACCACCGACTTTCTTCATCACTCTATCATGTGCAGAGAATTGGTGGCCTGACTTGAGACAACTTATGATCGACCTGACCACAAATGCAGGTGATACTACACAGGCTGCACTCTTGGCGTCAGGAGATTTCAGAGCTATGTGTAAAGCAGTAGTAGCTTATCCTGTGTATGTAAACGAGTTCTTTATGAAGAGAAGCAAGGAGCTCATAAATACAGTTTTAAAAGATGCTTTGGGTATAAAGTATCATTGGGGGCGAATTGAGTTTGCTCCAGGAAGAGGAACAATTCACTTGCACTTATTATGTATTCCAGAAGATCATGCGTACTTAAAAGAGTATCACAAAGCAAATACAAACAACGAGAAAGCAACGGTTGCCGGTACCTATATGGAGACGAGATTTGATTACACTGCTGATGTAAAAATTGATAACACGAAAGAAATCAATAGAATTACTTCTCCATTATCATGCAGATACTGCGAAGTTAAAGACATCAAAGAAGATGCTAGAGCTTTGGCTGAAGATTGCATGTGTCATATATGCAATAAGTACTGTCTCCAAGATGGCAAAAAAAACAATCCAAGAGTGTGTAGACATGGATTCGGTACAGAGTCCGAACACGGCAATGAAAATACAGAAGGTAAACCCTTGATATCCGAGCACCAGTTGCGTGTTGATAGATCTGGCATCACCCATTTAGAAATGAAACGAACTCAATCCAAGAGACTACAGCAACACAGCAGAACTTTACTGCAAACTTGGAGAGCAAACATTGACGTGAAATGCATCCTGTTCGACACAGATCCCCTTCATCCGGATATACGCGAAATTGACGAACTTATCAAATATGTATGTGCTTACACAGTGAAAAAGCATAAAACAATCAAACAAGAGAAGGAGATTATCCAAAATTTGATACAGTGGTAAGTAATAATTATTTGAAAAATACCTGAAATCTGTATTTTTTAAATTTGGATACCTTTCTCACACTGCTCTTCTTCTTGAAATCAACTGAAAAGTACACAACAGAATGAGCTTAGTGGAGTTGCAAGCATAGCCAAAAAAGCTCTCAATAAACTGAGCAGCCAGCGTTTGGTACCTATTCAAGAAGCAGTGCATGAGATCATGACATACGATTTGGTTGTATCCTCTGAATTATTTACAACTGCTAGTCTAGCTCAGTGTCAAAAATTACAAACACAAAAAGAAAAGGAGGAGACAAAATCTACAAACATTGTATCCCAGTATATCAATCGCCCTGATAGCTTAGATCATATATCACTCGAGGAGTACTTTTATAATCATTTTTGTAAGGACACATTTGATGACACCAAGGAAAATAAAATACTCATAGCTAATGGATTGAACTTCAAGCCAAGATACCCAGTTGATTTCAATTACGCGAGAGGTATCATACTACTGCACAAACCATATGGTCCAAATAATCCATCACTGAAACCTATCTTTCAAGATAAGGAACTAACAATACGTACTTTTCATACAATGATAGCCAACAAAGAAGTGCCAACGAGTGTTGTAACTCAATATAATTTAGCTGTTAAGTACTCCCAACAAGCGAAAATTGAACTACTTGCAAAGCAAGGAATGACAGATGATAATCCAAATTTAAATGAAATGGATGAAGACGAACAACAATTGTATTTAGAAAGTGAGGCCTATGGAAGCATGATAGATAACAAAACTCAGATTCGTAACAGACTTGGTAACAAGGAAGTTAACATTGGTATAGGACATGATTGGACAGTTAGAACTGTGAACCCTTATGTTGACGTGGATGGGAGAAACTACTTAAACAAGTTGAGCGATGACTTCTACAAAAGCATGAATGAGCCGGTAACATCACCTGAAATGCTAAGATTACCAAGAAGACAAGATGGGGAAAAGTACAATGTTGAAGACTGTACCCAAGAACAAGCGACAATTGTATTAGCAGCAGTAGACACTGTTATTAGGTTCATCACTAATGACAAGGAATATAAACCATTGCGAGCGACTGTAGTGGGCGAAGCAGGAACAGGCAAATCATATGTTATCAACACCTTGACCACAATTGTTAGAAATCTAACACAATGCAACGACACAGTCATTGTTGGGGCGCCATCAGGAGCATCAGCTTATAATGTTGGGGGCTGCACATTACACAGGTCACTAATGATTGCAGTAGATGAGAAAGTATCTAAACTATCCGAAGATAAGAAAAAGGAGCTCCAGTATCAATTGAAAAGAGTGTTAGTTTTCATAATTGACGAAAGAAGCATGGTAGGATCTAAATTGCTCGCAAATTCAGAGTCGCATCTACGACAATGTGCTTTCAATGGTAACAATACAAGCGAATATTGGGGTGGGGTACCGGTTGTTATACTCTTCGGAGACGATTACCAATTGCCACCGGTAGTACAAGAAGGAGCAATATTGGGCTTTGCCAAATCGAAAGGAAACACCAAAACCGACACATCACGTATGAGAAAGAGCGATCAACTATCAGCTAATTACGGGAGTAAACTCTTCATTGAAGACTTAGTTGACAATGTTTTCATTCTAAGCGTAAACAAAAGAGTCAAGGGAGGTCATGAACAATACAAGAATTTACTGAGACGACTTAGGGTGGGAAAACCAACCGAAAATGACGCTGACAAGTTATGCAATTTACATCTAAATGAGTACCCTGCTGAATTTGAGAGTGAATTAGAATCAAAAGGCAAGGTAATGTACTTGTGCGCAACACACAAAGTGAAGGACCAGATTAACGAAAGGAAGCTAACAGAATTGTCAGATAAAGCAAAGGTCCCTATAGCAGCTTTCCTTGATTGTCATTTCACCAGTGAGTACAATGGAAAGATGAAAGACGACTCAGCCATAAGACGATCACATTTCTTCCATAACAAATATGTCAGAGAGGTTAAATATACACATCTATGCGTAGGAGCAAGAGTAGCAATCGACACTGTAAACTTCATACCAGAATTGGGTTTGTACAATGGAGCAATTGGAACTGTCATTGACATAGTATACGACACAAGAGAAGGGCCGAACGGAAGGAAAGGGTCTCATCTGCCTGAATATGTAATTGTAGACTTTCCATCTTTCAATATTGATAATGCTCCGAATCTGAAACCTTGGGACGCCAATAATCCAACACACGTTCCCATCCCAATGAAAACTCAGCCATGCCAATACAACTGTTGTAGAGTTACATTTTGTCCCTTAGTGCCTGCATGGGCATCAACAATACATAAATTTCAAGGAATGCAAGCCGGACAAGATGATGACGATATAATCAACTTCCTAATAATTGACTGCGGTGATATGAAAACTGAACAAAATAACCCAGGAATGTGTTATGTGTCAACGAGTCGTGCAAAAACTATCGGAAATAATTTCACCGATAAACACCCTAAAGACTCGTCATTATACTGGATTGGCGTAGGAATGTACCAACAGAGATTGAAAGATGGTGCCATGAAATGGGATGATAAGAAAAAAGGTCAGAAAGTCAATTGCAAAAAAGTTCAAGATAGAGATGAATGGGTGGCCTACCTAAACAAGAAAGCGGAAAAAACAAAACAGGTATATAATTGTGACAAAATGCAAACTATTCTTAATACAACATTCAAGGTTGCATTGAGTAACAGTGAGACTGATAGGTATGATGCCAACCGGGTTGACACAAGCATAATGAATATGATACACTATCCAAATGAAGAATGGAAGAAGGTAAAGAAAGACTCCAAATATACCGTGCCTAGATCATTCTACGATTAGATTAGGTACTTGTAGGAAAGAAGTTAATATAATATATATATATATATATAAATAACCACCAAATATATACTCTCTGATAGTCGCTAACTTTAGGATTAAAACAACATAAGCCAGCATTTTAAAAATACGGATTTCCAGTAATTATTAAAACGACGTGAGTACCGCTTTTAGAAGTCATCCTTTAAGTGGTACCCAAGACGTATCAATACCATATCACTCGTCTTTGAACAGCCCTTTTCCTCAAGATACCGTAGGAACTCCTTTGTACCTGATTTTCTACGGTTCTGTAGTGACACCTTTCTCGTATTTGTACTAGAACCTACATAGGAACTAGTAGAAAAAGAGGTGTAAAAAAGTGGCTAAATGCCAGATATAGAGTCCGCCCAGGGGCTCAGGTCATTGAATGAAAAAGAGCGTAATGGAGCCCCGAGGGCGCCTAACTCCGCTGCTCGTTTCTTACATGCCTTTTTATGCATAGGACGGTGAGCAATTTGACAGTCCCTATTGCAATACTTGACCATCTTACATGCTACACATGATTTGAGATTGTTACTCTCCTCCTCACCCTTGCCGTAATTAGCACACGTTGATGTTTCCATATTATTTATTGTTTTTGTGCATAAGTTATTCATAAGATGTGTTCTCAAAAAATTTGGTTGGTGTTACCAATAAGATATTACCGACAAATAACTAAAACTTTTGACACAAGGACAACCTGTTTGAAGCTGTTAATATGCGTTGTTGTTATGGCCGCATATTCCTCTGTGAATGAGCCACTAGAGCCGCCGGCCTCCTCCCTACTCTTACTTTTTGATGTTGGAACATAAAGCCCAGGAAGATCGTTATCGTATCGTATGATATCTGCGGATGCGTACAAAATCAACTAAATCCATTGCGTCGATTTGACTACTACTACAACCCCCTATTTATGCCGGCCGCCTCTATCTCTCCTCTATCACTCAAAAGTAAATCGATTTATACTATAATGTTTGCTACACGCTGTCTAAATTCAACAATCCCGGCAATCCGCCGGGCAGTCAGTAATAACAACAACACTTTCAACAACTTTCGTAAAACACAAATATCACACCGATCAAACTCCACATCAACTACAACCAAGCGTAACTCCTCAGCAATAGCAGGTGATACAGGTAAAAAGGCAACACATTTACATCATCACATGACAACTGCCCTTGCCGTTGCTACACCCCTATACTTATTCACACCAACATCCTACACTGATGGACTTGTCGATAAATCTTTTGGTATATTATTAGCAAGTACAATAAGTGCACATAGTTGGATTGGTATGAATTATGTTGCTACTGATTATGTACCTAAGATTAGTAAGGGATTAATTGGTCCAGTGAGGGTATTTAATGTTGTTTTGGGTGTTGTTACGTTTTTGGGATTGAGTAAGATTGCTTTGAATGGTATGGGTGGTATTAAGGGTGCGCTTATTGGATTGTGGAGACCTCAAATTAAGGATGATAAGAAGAAGGATTAGATAATATTTGTAGAACCGGGAATTGTATATAGAGATGAGATTGTTTAGATGTTAGTGAAGGAGGAAACTAGTTTCCAGTTTATGTTGTTATGACGATAAAATGAATGGGGCTGGTCAATTGGAATCAAGATCTAGTGTAGGTATATGAGTAGTCAAATAAGGATTAGCTGACGATCAATCGACATGTATATTTAGTATGAGTTACGAAATAAATAAATGGAATAGTGTTCCCCGAATATTCTCAAGACCATACATACTAGTTCTCAAGGATATTGCCTTTTGGTAATGACCGAAGAGTACTTGCATACTCATCCTTTGTTGTGTACCCATTCATTTAACCCGTTAAGACCACCAAACTCCTCCAAGATGAATTCATCAAATGCTTTGCTGTTTTCTAGTCCTTTTCCTGCCTGCGCTTTTGCCAGTATCTCGTCCAATAACCCTAGCTTGAGAGCCTTTTCCCTCGAGGCAAATATCTTCCGTGCCCTGTCCCTTGCATCACTTTTCATTTCATCTTGAATATGTTGATAGGCACGCAGAGTATTGGCATATTCGTCTTTTTTAACAATCCCATTCATATAGCCTTGCTTAACCATATCCAAAGAGTCTTTATCTCCTGCCTTTGCTGCAATAATGTAATGTCTAAATGCACGATGATCATTGCCAGAATTTCCCTCGAATGCACCAACATTAAACCTTGCTTGTAAATCCCCACCCATGGCTGCAAGCTCCCAATAGTGTTTAGCTTTCTTTATATCACTTTCCACGCCCTTTCCTTCATGATATGACTGGCCCAAGTTGAAATATGCCTCGGCACACCCAA
>Ga0075439_15194_pt1 | contig 22445 bp, 18 predicted proteins | sample MintriSingleCell_FD_74264 | JGI IMG/M metagenome (GOLD analysis project Ga0075439, IMG submission 74264) | Marine eukaryotic communities from Monterey Bay, USA to study complex ecological interactions - Minidiscus trioculatus JGI Plate_4_G5... | ecosystem: Environmental > Aquatic > Marine >... | reverse complement strand
CTGTTTGAGGATTTCCCATCATTGGCGGCGGAGGGCCATAGGATCGATTGCCAGACGAAGGATCATGAGTAGGCGCAGTCACTGCAAAATTTTGTGGTATGACTAATGGATTTGCTTCCGAGTCATCATCTTCTCCTTCAAATCTCTTTACAACCTCTTCTATTTCATCATTTGTTATTGGTCCCGAGCTATCTTCAACTGCAACTACACCTCTTGTACGCTGAGTCCATCCTTGAGTTCGTTTTAACATTGCCAACCAACTGGCATCATATTCAAGCCATGTATTATTAGAAGTCAACTCTATTCCATTACTCACAGGTCTAGAAGATGATGGTTCCAAGTGAGTTATTTGTATATGCCTTCGTTTTGGCAAGCACTTGTCGAGGGATAGAAATCTTGTCATCTGATCAGTCAGTGTCTCCATGTTAGAACTGTTAGGGCATATACCATCATTTGATTCCATGCCAACAAATTCTGTTGTGTTGTTGTTTATAGTCTCTGATGATTCTTCTTCTGATTTCCTTTTCTTGTCAGGTTCGGTCGACTCCTCGGATTTCCCTTCCCCAATAACTGCTGCTGCTTGCTTTGTATCATCTTCTAAACTCTTTTTATCATTATCATCATTGTGTCGTACTAATGCCTCAAACTTTACATGTAAATGAGCAGCAAACCAATACTTGGGTTTTAATGTATTCAATAATACTTCATTTACAGGACTACCCAATTCATTATCTTCAATTTCTTGTTTAAAGTATGGTTTCTTCCGTAGTAGTTGTGGCAAGTTACCATGATAGGCTATACCTCTTGGCCAATCATGTGAGATCATTATATCAATATCAGCAGATGAAGATGATACTGCTGTCGTAGTAGTAGTAGCCAAACCTTGCAATCGTTTCACATCCACCTCACGAGTATGATATACACTACGCAATCCTCCCTGATCATATGGCGGTGATTCAAATCGACCGAGTTTATAATGTCGTGAGTTGTATATTCCCGACAAACCTGCAATTCGTATACTTGATATAGTATTAGTCGATACATTTCGTTTACATACATTCACAACACCAGCAGCACCCAAATAATATATATTAGGTGCTACCCATCCACCATAATGTAATTCCTGTAAGTAGTTGGAAGATTCATGATTGCCACCAATCATTATTGTTAATATCGGAGCTACCTTTTGACCAGAGTAATAGGCATGAAAGTCACCCATTGTTTTATACTTTGGTGGGACATTTAATGAATGAAAATCATTTGTATTTCGTAATGTTTGTACATCACCACAGCAGAGTAGTACATCTATATCTTTGGATATTGGTATATTGTTATTGTTTGTTGATGTAAGTTTTTGCGTCCGATAGCAATTTAATGCTTCATATATTGAGTCGAGTTCTCCATGACTACATCCCTGAACTGCAACTGTGAATGAAGATGAGGTCGGGGTACCCGATGAACCTATATTATGTGCAGCTTGATTAGGATTCTCTCGATTATTGTGTTGTCTACCCCTACCACCACCTCTTCCAAAATTGTTATTGTTATATCGTCCTCCTCCATGACGCCCACCTCCATGTCGACCCCTGCCTCTACCACCAAAGTAACGTCTACCACCTCCTCTATTCATACTTTATTAATGATTGGGCTACTCAATTTGCAATAGTAAAAATCATCAAATCTAGATAGGTACACACTCTCATAAAAAAGTTTAGATGGTCCTGAAGGATACCACAAAGGATACCGTATAACAAAGTTGATACTGATCGATCCTCTTGTCTTGCTCACTGATCTCCACAGTTGTAATATTGGCGCGTGATAATCTCAAACAACAGTATTTACCTCAGATTCGTCTCATGATAAGAGTAGGAGAAGAATGCAGAGTAACAAAGTATCATAATAGACAAGGGCGGGATGGTATCTTCATTGAGAGTTGATCACATCTCTTGAGTACCATAAGTACAAACGCCCAACTTACTACAAATCGTCTACACTAATAATTTGGATTTGTTTGATACATAGAATAATAGAGATGTAAGGCAGCATCCCACAGCATCTCATCGCCTGCTCAAAATGTTGGAGTTATTGCTACAATTCGCTCCCAACAGATTATTCTATCTCTTCCTTAGACGCAATCAAAAGCAATTTGTTTGCATGATGCTACAAAGCAAGACGATAGAGGAGCCCAAGAAGAACGATTGCTATATATAACGGGTTTGGAGGATAATACAATAGAACATAGAGATATATGTATATGCTACTGTGTTTACTTGAGAGATAGGATATGTGTAGTCTTTGAAGAAACAGAGAAAGTATTCTTTGCAACAACATAGGTAGAATGATGATGAAAGGACAACTTACTTTCATTTGCTTAGTATGGTGTATAATAATATCAACAGTAAACTATTCGCCAGTAAATGGACGGTCATTAGCACAAGCACAAGCCGATGGGATATGCCATACAGACCTACTAACAGCCACACCTGACACCAATATATCCGACGTAACAAACATTGCATTGGGATTATTCTTTTCTATTGAGAATACAAACACTGCACAAACTGCTGATATATCAGCATTTAGTGTTTACTTGGATACAACATTAGATAGTTTTAATTTCACAATTAGTACATTGGATAGAGAGTATACAACAATTGGAGTCGGTAGTATGGGTGCTGATAGTTGGATTGAAATTGCAAATGGTGTAGATGTTTCACTTGATACAGATTTCTCGTTAGATGAGGATGGACGAAGTCTTATACCATTTGCTAGTTTTGGTGGTAGTGTTGAGAGTGTTAGTATACCACCATCTGGTATTAAATCTTTTTATATGAAGTTTAGTGTTTCTGTGATGGCAGTGGATGACGATACTACTATACCTGGGGGAGACAATGATATAGATAGTAGCAGCTCTGTTGGTTTGATGACTCATGTGGGTAGAAAGGTAAGTTTCTTGTTGTTATACATTATTTTTTATTAATGACTACCCCCTCATTCATACTTTCTAAAACATACCCCTCCTCTTCATTTATCTTGACTTACCTTTATTAGGATATCTTCTCAGGAATCGGGATTATACCGAAGGACAACACAGAACTTGACTTCTTCTTTACCCCAAGCCGCTTTGTAGGCAAAGTTTGGTCAAGGTTAGAGACATGTGCACCAAGCGCATCCCCAACGCCTGCGCCCTCATATGCCCCATCGGATAGTCCTAGTACAATGCCCTCAGAGCCTCCTACTCCGGCACCTACGATATCTCCATCGCCGCCACCAACAAAGCTAAATTCAATCAAGGTATCCGATAATAAACTTGTTATAAACTTTGGCCGTTCTCGACGACAATTGTCTAATTATCGGTCACTTCAAGAGTGTCTTACTCAAGCTGAGAGAAATCTCGTTCAAGTTCAGCTTCAGCAACAAGCAGATAATACATACGCAGATGTTGGACTAGAGGTTTCATATAATAGCATCATAATTAAATCAATTGAAGCAAATAGTGATTGCTCCAAGATCACATTCTTCTATGATCAAGAGATTGTATACAATACGGTGGCAGGTGATGAAACTACGATATCTGAAATCATTCAAATGCCAATGGATACGACTGCAAAACAACAGGCATACATCAATAATTTAACAGAAAATGCCAGTCCTGGTAGCAAGCTCAAGATAGAAATGTATACCGAGGAGATTGAGGTTACTGAGCAGGGTTTGTCAACAAGGATGCCTACATCTTCACCCAGTGTATCTACAGCACCAACAGAAAGTCCGTCGGAATCACCATCTGAGTGAGTTTTATTGTATAGGTTCATACATTTCTGTTATTTATATTTACACACATATCTCACACTTTATTCTTTCGTATATTCTTAGCTCACCAACACAGAGGCCTTCCATTAGTCTGAGACCAACTGTGTCATCAGCCCCAAGTTGGTCACCAACCGTTTCGCCGTCAATATCTATAAAGCCCACAATATCCGTCAGCCCGACGACACAACCTTCCATGTCCCCGACTATCAGCACAGCTCCTACTCAAGGGCCAAGCGGAATTCCTTCTATGCAGCCGTCAATCTCACAAGCACCCACGGAATCTCCAAGTAATGTTCCCTCTTTATCGCCTTCAGAATCACCAAGTGATGTGCCAAGTAATAGACCGTCAACAACCCTAAACTACATGACTGTGGAATATTCATTTGATATAAGTTATCCACCCGGAGAGGATCATACCCAGATTAAACAAGATATCGAAGGCAATGTCACAGAGTCTCTTCAAAATATTTTATCTGATACATCAGATATACTATTTCCTCTAAGGCAAAATTATGGCTTAGCATTCTCCAAAGAGGAGGATGCTAATACTTTTGTGTATGAACAGGAAGATGCAGTTGGTAAGTTTTCTTCTTGTCCATTGCACATATGATTTTGTTATCATAACTGACTTCTCTGACTTTCCCTTTTCTTAGATTGTGTAAATGAAGGCCCCGAGGGAAATGTCTGCACACGATTTGTCATCCGTGTATACTTTCAACATGAACGTGGGATATCTGAAGGTTTGGTCACGGGCTGGTTACTTGAGGTTTCTGATCGCATTATGGGAACTCTTCAAGGCTCATATACTGGGGATGAGAGTGTGCGAACAGTACAAGTTATGATCCTTCAAGATGTCGAGTCTTACCCCGATGATCTTGATGCAGTTTGTGAAGTAGTACAAGAGATTCTAGCCAACTCTACTGTTATTGAGTCCAGTGACTATATAATCCTTGCCGTCGAATGTCTTGGCTTTGAGTTTGTCTATGAGGTTCCCGGTCTATTTAAGAACCGACATCATCGTGGACTCCGTTCCTTACAAGAATTGAATGATGCTAGTGTTGAGTTCAGGGTAACGGGAGAGTACACACATGCAAACCGAGTGGATGAAGAAGTCAAGGATCTTGAATTCGATACATTGCTAGAGGTGAGTTGAATGTGTGACATTGTTGTTTATTAAGAGTTACAATATCTAAACAATCTTCTATACTCACTGAACCTGATGAACAACACAGGATTCAATCAATAAAGATGTGGGTAAAGAAATTGGCGATACATTAAAGGAAAGAGAGGTTGTGGCAATGAAAGGAAGTACTGAAGTGGAGAGTGTTACCAAGATAACGACTGCGCCGACAAAAGCGCCCATCGAGCAAGGAAACCTTCCTTCAGTGTATATAACTGAATCTTCTTCTAACTTTGCTTCAGGGTCAGCTGGTTTAGCGGTGATTATCACCTGCTCACTTGTTGTTGCATTAGTTGGTGGCTTCTTGTTCTATAAAGGCATACAAAGATCAAAGATGGAGAAAGAAGATGACTTTTATTGGGAAGAAGATTCCTTTTCTAACTACACAAATGATGATGAGGCAAAAATGTATGCAAGTGGGCATAAAGGTATGCCTATTCAAGACGAGACTAGTTCAGGTACTCCGGAAGAAGAAGCAGTAGTGCTTCCTGACCATTATACAGGAGCCGAGACTAATATATTTGGTTCACAAGTTGGATCTAGAAACGCTGACGCCGACGATGACTGGTTGGATGAAAAGATGCAGATTCATGCAGACATGACAGCTAATGACCGGTCTCAATCTCTAAGAAAGTTGAACGACTTTGACGACAGACTTCAAAGAAAGTTGGATCAAAGGAGTGGCAGTCAAGGAGAAAGTGCCGAAGAGACTCTAAATGAGTTTGATCAAAGAATGCAGAGAAAGTTGAACGGAAGGGATGGTGCACAACGAGGTAGAAGTCCTGCATCAAGATCGTCCTCATTTGAAGAAAAGTTGCAAAATAAATTATCAAAGAGTGACAATGAATTGAAGAGGAGGTCGAGCTCGGGATCTGGATCCTCATTTGAACAACGACTCCAAAGGAAAATGAGTGAGGGTAGTCTAAGTGGTAGATCACCAAGCCCATCACAGCGAGGCATTTCATCTTCACCATCATCACGGCAACTTGACAACTTCGAGGCTCGTATCGCAGCCAAGAGTAAGGGAGAAGATATGAGTAGATCGCGGTCACCATCACCAGGCTTGTCTTTCAATGAACGCATGAAGAACAAGCTGAATGAGGACAAACGAAGTGATAGTCGAAGTAGTAGTAGGCAAAGTAATAACTCACGGGCATCATTTGAGGATAGGTTGCGGGCGAAAATGAGTGAAGATAGTGCTAACAGAGGGCGTCCAAGTCGAGGTACACTTGCCTCATCATCGAGCGAATCATCAAGACATTTGGATGATCTTGAGAAGCGTATTGCTGCCAAACAGAAAGAAAGCAACAGCTCACGTGATTCCTCACCCAAGAACACATTGTCTTATGAGCAACGATTGAGAAGCAAACTAAGCAACGGAAGTGGCTCATCCGATTCATCTTCGTCTCGACGTCTTGATACTTTTGAAGAAAAGATTGCTCGCAAGAGTAGGGAAGAATCCAATAGTAGATCTCGACCAGATGCTTTGACTTCTTCAAGATCATCACCATCATCTAGACGTCTTAATAGTTTTGAGGAGAGAATTGCTGCAAAGAGTAGAGAGGGCAATGCTTCCAAGTCTCGAGATTCATCACCCCTGGTTTCATACGAGGAACGTCTTGAAAGGAAGCTAAGTGAAAGTACTCGTAGTTCTTCCGCGCCTCGGCCATCATTATCATCAACTCCATCCTCAAGACGTCTAGATAGTTTTGAGGAGAGAATTGCGGCAAAGAGCCGAGAAAATAATAGACAGTCGGCATCTCGTGGCTTATCACCCAGTGGCACATCATATGAAGAACGATTAAACAAAAAGCTAAGTGAAGGAAGAAGTTCAACTCGCAGTAGCTCGGCTCCTAGGACGACTTCTTTATCATCTTCTATGAACAGTCTGGATTCATATGAAGCACGTATTGCTGCCAAAACGAAAGAAGGAAAGAGATCAGCATCTCGAGATCCATCGCCTAGTATGTCAAAGTTGAGCCAAAGTACTACTTCTTCTCCAAGGCGTAGTAAACCATCATCGCGTCTTTCATCATCTATGACTAGTATGGATTCTTTTGACGCGAGAATAGCTGCCAAGAGCAGAGAAGGAGATAAGAAATCAAGAATGAGTGCATCATCATCACCGACATCTCGAGACAGTTTTGAGGAACGTATAGCGAGAAAGGGTCGTGAGGGAGCATCTTCATCCATGTCAAGGACCGCTCCTTTATCTTCATCCATGTCGAGTATGGATAGTTTTGAAGCAAGGATTGCGGCAAAGTCTAGCCAAGGAAGTGCCGGCAGAAGCAAGCCCCGCAGCCCTTCACCTTCCACGAGATCAAGTCAGTTGGACTCGTTTGAAAGCAAAATACAAGCTAAATTGGACAGTCAAGATAAAAAGAAGAGTAGATTTGATGAAGCATTCGCCAAAGCTCAAGAAATGAAAGATCTTAGTTCAGGTCCTGATAGAACACAACAACGATTAGAGAAGAATGCTAGGTCTCGTAGTACTTCACCTGGTGTTCTAAAGTCTACAGATTCCTCTCGATTGTTAGATAGCTTTGAGGCGCGGATTGCAGAAAAGAGCAGGCAGGGAAGTTCACCAAGTGTCTCAAAATCTGAGTTTGATGAGAGGTTGCAAAGAAAGCTTGAAGGTAGTGCTGGACGGGGAGTTAGCAGTAGCAGCAAGGCAAGTTCAAAGCAATCGTTTGAGGCAAAACTTGAGGCAAAATTAGCAAGTCAAAGGGGAAACAAGTAATCTGTAACTATGTGTGTATGTGTCATACATTGTAAGATAAAGTTTGTATATCTTAGCGTAAGGTGATAGCATTAACATTTATCGCCACTCAGCTATAAACTGCTCGAAATTAGTACTACCCACATTAGTAATGGTAACATCAAGTGTGGGTGTGCACCATGATTCATTTCCAAGGACAGTAGAATTTTCATAAGTGATTGAGTGAGGCGACGTGCCACCAATAGTTGTCTTAATCTTTGAGCCTTTCAATACTATAGACAAGTAGAAGAAGGGGTAGCTTACAGTAACTGTTTGTCCTGGTTCTAATGATAGCTTGTAGACTCGACATCTGTCACGCTCCTTAATCATTATGTGATGCTCGGCAATAAGAGGAAGAGGTGATGTAACCGGAGGAGATTTAAGAACCTCCGCGTCAATACAATACAGCTCCTTCTCACTCTTGTTGGTTATCTTGTGAACCAGAGGTTTGTCGGATCTTAGGTTGATCAAAAGAAAGAAAGGTATTAGCATAATATTGATATAATATGGTTATCAATGTCATAAGCATAAAGGAAACAACTCACTTATGTGTACCATATCTCACTTCACCAAATTCGCAGCAATCACACATTGGATCTGAACCTTTAACATGATTGACGATATCAACGCCTCCTTCAACCAGAAAGAAGTATAATGAGTCTTCAGCATGACGATGTGCAAACGTTGTATCCCCTGGAGGAAATTTCACCTTGAGAACTCTCGTGAACTCATTTGACAGTACTAGATGATGTCTTTCTTCATCCCCTACTTCCAATATCTCTTCACTAGTTCCGTCGGGTAACACCCAAAGTTCTCCAACATTATCACCTTCTTTTGCATTAGTGCTAGCTTTACTACTCACAGAAACACCAGCCAATGTTTCATAAACTTTTACAACACTAGAATCATCCTCTCTTCCTAATCCTAAACTCGCACCACTAATAAATTGTTGTAGAGCAGCCGATGCTAGCGGTGTTGGACAATTTAGTCGCTTTGATTCTGAGTAGACTATATCCATATCCTTGATAAAAATATTTAGAGCACTCATAACTTTATCTGGCGTATCAATCATCCTTCTTCCTCGATCGCTAAACATCCAGCTATTGCCGGCTGCACCTTTTACAATATCATACATTTGGTTTACATCCAATCCTAGAAGATGTTTGTTTGAAGAGAAGCGATCGTTGTTAGTACATGTGTTTGCAAAAAAAGATCAAATGAAGGCAAACTCAGTTCAATACTACTTTCCTGCTTTGGCGGCCAAAGCTAAAGCTTCAGCAGCTACCACAATATGAACACCTGCTAGCAATTGATGAACCATCTTAACAGTACTCCCCATACCTACACCTCCTTTAATAATGTGTATATCTTCCTTTTTGCCCATAGCTTGCAATAGTGGATCTACGTAGTCCAAAGCCTTTTGATCACCTGATGCCATTATTGTAATCTTTCCGTTATTTGCTCTGACTGCACCTCCACTTATGGGACAATCACAGAATTGTATTTTCTTTGATGCAAACTCATCTGAAGCCATTTTACTAAACGCTGCTGATACTGTCGACGATACAATAACACATGATCCTTCACTTAGTATAGATAGTAGATTAACATTATTATTGCCACCAAAACATACCGATGTACACTGTGCCTCATTTACCAATACAATTAATACTACATTAGTAGTTTCATTAACAAAGTTATCTGATGATATTTTGTTGATAGAAGTAAGATATATTAGATGTGTGCAGATTTGTTAATGTAGGTAGTAAGGGGATACATACAAGTTGGAACATCAAACATATCCCTTTTGAAACACAAAATACTATATGTACATTTTTGAGAACATATTATACTATATAATATACAACGTACCTAGTGTTAATTCAGAGGGTAATGTAGGAGTTGCCTTCCCTACAGCTTTGGCATCATTATAAAATGAAGTTACAATATCGGATGATAAATCATATCCAGATACCTCATCTATAGCTGAAGATTTAAGAAGACTATGGGCCATCCCACCTCCCATTGCACCTAATCCAATCACAGCTACCTTCATTGTTATATACTGAAGAATATATTATGCTATTGATGACTTACGGATGTTATATATTGAAGAATAGTTATATATGATGCTATTGATGACTTATGGATGTTATATGTTGAAGAATATATATGATGCTATTGATGACGATGGTTATGATTAAAAAAAAGACAAAAGTTTAGAGGCAGTGTAAAAAAGATACGGTATCTTAGAGTATACAAATTGAATGAGTGACTAAGGTGAAGAAATGCCTAGTTAGCTCAGTCGGTAGAGCGCACGACTCTTAATCGTGTGGTCGTGGGTTCAATCCCCACACTGGGTGTTGCAATGGACATTAGCTTTGGTGCTTCTTCCTTTCTTTTGTTTTATAGAAGAAGATAAGAAGGTCGTCTCTCATACACCGTCTGTATCAACCTACTTAGGGCGGCATCCCGAGCAAGCAGAACAACTGCAAAGCATAGAAAAGTTTATAAAAAAGCACCCAGAACACAATCCATACCATCCGCCATCACCAGATAATAATAATAATAACACAGTACCAGATAACAATAAAACCTCGTGTTCTGATGCTCCATTTACTGCACCCGTGTTTGATAACCCACCGACTAACCACCTCGATTGTCCACGTGCCGTATGTAGTGTTGAAATCGTTAGTGCATCTTCAGATATCCATATCACTAGCGGATCAAATATTGTAACCTTTCTGCATGGTCCTTGTCATCATGTTAGTAGTGAAGGCGCCATACCATGTCAGTATGGGGATGAGTTATGTAATTGGGATCATGATACCAAGAAACCAAAATCATGTAATTTGATACTTCCTACATTGAATAAACGTCCAACTTCGTTCTCCTATCATCCCAGTAGAGCAGGAGGTATGCCAATCATTGCAGTACATTCTATTAAAGAGGAGGGTGGTAAGAACAACTGGGTTGGTCAGGATAGTATTGAGTGGTCACAAGTATATGATGATACGGACAATATGGAGTTTAGTTTATCTTTGACAAATATGTGTTTTGAAGGCTCAATGATGGAGCAATATAGACGGGGAAAGATGAAAGAACTAGACATATACTTGCCACCGTTGGGAAGATCTACATTTAGTTATCTTGATTGTGCATCAGATGATATGATTAAAGAGGAAAAGGAGCGTATGGATATACAAGGTTGTATGATGGATATATGTGTTTGTATCACCGAGGCCGTACCGCTATCAACCGAAGAGATTGCTGCGCAAAAATACCAAGATTACATCACCCAGTTTTATAAAGATATGAAAGAGAAGGCTGGAAAGGATTTCTCAATGAATGCCTTGAAACAACCACCACGAAACTCAGCACAGCAGAAGATGTATGATGAGTTGTTAGCTTTTTGTGTTGAGACTGTAGAGTTTCTTATTGATAATGATGTTGTACTCGTTCCCGGATCAGAGGCATTTGATAATATTGACCATTCAAAGTTTTCTGTCAATAACCACAATGCTCACATATATTGGTTGCTGGAATTACTCAAGTGTGGGCTCACTGGAGATGGGGTCGAGAGAACATTGGAATATATCAAGCAGATTGGGGAAGATGCCTTCACTCTGATATCCTGCATTGACATTGATAATCTCCCAGAAGATATCCAACGTGAGTTAGTGAGGCGAATCAGAGAAGGACTAGCACGCTTCCTCCCAACAAATCTTCCGACTACTCACATGGAGGCATTACTTGCTGAAATGTTTGGCCTTCCTATTTCTACCATTCACTTCTTCTGGGCAGTTGTGAAGTCTACTGACGAATGCTCTATCATCGGCGGGGCAGTAGAGATCCAAAGCTTTTTAAAGAGGATTGTACTTCCTGTTTGCGAATCAGGGTTGCAAGAGTTTATGCACAGACGTGATCCATCAAGCATAAATGATCTATACAGCATACATGAGTTTATCAATGGAAACTTCCTCGGTTACTACACCTACAATAGTTTGGATGTCCAAGAAGACGTTGACGATACAAACAAAACCAATCTATATCCAAATGAGAGGGCAGTCATGGGCAATACTAGTTATCAACCGAGGATCAAAAGTACTTGGCCGACAGGTGTTCTCAACCGAAGACGATGACGAAAGTAGCAGTGATGAATAACTTTAGTTGATCTCTTTTGTTTGGTTTGCAATCCTTTTGCTTTTGATGCATTAGATGTTTTTGTTTGTGATGTATTTGCGACTCACTAAAATTTTCTTCTAGAGAGTATCCTATGAAGTGGATAGTCTTTTGCAGAGCTCTCGCTCTCTTCTTCCTGTCATGTTTATTTTATCTTCTGCATTCTGCAATACGCCTTTATCCATTCATATAGGGCGTGGTGGAGTTCACATCCTCCTAATGCAAGTGGAGGGGAATACACTTGTACAAATTCAAAACTTGCTACCCATGTCACAAACTCATCACAAATTGAAAGTTGTGATATATATATAACTATATTGTATTGACAGCATAATGATGTGCTATTCCTCTTGATATCGTACGTATACTTTCGAACCATTTAAACTCGTGTGTCAGGCAAGTGTTGAGCTCATTGTATAGTTTCGCCGGTATCTTCCATTCGCAAAATGACATAAATAGTGGTGAGTCTACTCCTACTACAATAGTAGAAATGAATAATGATATAGAAACGCCACTGCTTCAAGCAGCTGATGATACTAACAACGGTGATGAAGAAAGTTCTTCTTCCCTATCAACTACTCGGGCAACAACAAACACCAACTCGGTGCATCATCCCCTAAACCTAGCTAATGATAATGATGTAGAATTCGAATCTCACTTCACACTGCGTATACCAACATCAACTGTACACTTCCGTGGATCGAAACTACGTGTTATTGATACTGATCAAGATCAAATTATATTGCAAGAAACTACACACAACAACATCAACAAAGTAGTTGTTAAACGTTTATCACCAACATCATACTCAAATCGATTCCTACGTATAGGATATACATTAATAACTATCCTACTATTAGGATTTTTATTTGTATTTTCATTGCAAGTTCTATTATTCTTATTCATTGCTCTGCCCGTCGATGGTGGGTATACTAGTATTGGATCATTGGATACGGTTGGTATTGTTAGTACATTATTTAGTTTTCCCATTATGTTACACGGCCTTTCTTCTTTAATGGGCAAGTAGTTCAAAAAGTGTTTAAGAGATTGGTGTGCATATGATGTGTATTCTAACTCTTCTATATCTTCCCTCTTACTTATTGTTATAGCAATGGGATCAGCTTTCGTAGTGGACACTTATAACGGCGCTGCACTTTTTAGATCTACTTTACTTGAAATATACTACATGTGTGTCTTCATAATCGTACCAATGTTAACATTTTCCTTTGCATTGATGACTGGAAATACAGAGCCATGGCGTTTAACTGCCTCCTCATCATGGGCAATCTGTATAGCCGTTACATTCTCAATTTGGGGGTGTGCTGTTACTTACAAACAAGCACTGGCATGTTTTTGGTTAGTTGAACGGTATTACTTGAATCAGAATAACAATGAAGATGATGAGTCTACAGTAGATACATCTAATGTACAACAACAGAGAATAAATACGACATGTAAACAAGATGAAGAGGCCCACTTGATGAGTTCAGAGTTGAGATATATATTAAAGATTGCTCACAAAGCAATCCTATTTACACAGACAGCCCGATATTCGGGTACACGAGATGAACGTTATGATTATCACACCAAGGAAGGTAAAGATCTAGCTTCCAGTCGACTAAATGTACAAGCACCATTGGAGATTAGTAGAGGGATATACAGTCGAATTACTTCATTATTAGTGCGTACTAAATTATTCAAAGATATCGAACCTACACGATGTTATACTTCTGATGAGGTTCGAGATATTGTGCCCTACATGACAAAAAATAACTGGTCAATGCAGAAAATGTGGTGTTCTGGAGATAATCGGCATCAAGTAGTCGTTGCCAGCGGCCCCTCAGCTCTGACTCGAGAGCAAGTCAAGTGGTCGGCCTTGTGTACCTTGACAAGTAGTATCGTTGTAATCCTTCTTATCTGTGGCTTTCTTGTTTGGTTAGGAATGGGAGTAGCAATCTATATCATCGTTGCAATATTGGGGTTACTATGCTGTGCTGTGCCGATCATTAAGAATGGACTCGACACAGTCAAGATGTATGAAAGTATTGTTGAGACTTCAGATAATAGTAATGAAGAAGATGATGGGGCCAATTTACTTTCTGTTTGGGAGACATATCGTATCACCAAGCCATCAACTTGGTATGTCTATACAAGAATCTTCATTGAAGTGGTTTTTCTGTTCCTTTGGCCACTTATTTCATTATTGGAGAAGAAGAACTATCCTATAGCAATCCTCTTCCTCTTATTATCAACGTTCACATTCATTTGGCGGTACTTCTCTGCACTGGATGTCTTGTGCACCTTGGGCTCTATCACAGATGTTAGAGACAAAACGGTGACACACCGGCAACAATATCGGCTAAGTGAGGTTATTAGTCGAGTGATTGATAAGAAATCAAGAAAGTTTTGGACTTGGATATATGTCGTATTCTTCATTGTCATGTTAGTGTTGACAGTGTCAGCAAATACCAACGCTGACACAATAGAACCTGACCAGCGGTATGATTATAACTCTACAGGAGTTGAGCGGCCACCTATTCTTCTAGTAGATGATTTCTTCTACCCTAAACTCTTTCTGCTCCTCATTCCATTCTCCAACTTTGTTGATAATTCGATATAGAGCCGCGTCATACTTTGCGTTAACATCTTCATCATTCAAGGTATTAGTTTCATGCCACTCCTTATCAGCTCGGAGGTATATCCCCATTGCAACAATAGAATGAAAGATGGCAAGCCATTCGTCAGGGTGCAAGTCCGTCTCCTCTAGAGTTTCTATAGTTTCATCATCTGGTCTGCTTCACCGCTGAATACTTGAAGAAAGAAATCAACCAACTCCTCATATAAATAGAACGGAACTGACATGTGATGATGTTACATTAGTTTATTACATGATCGGTCAATGTCAAGTACCCTACGTATCATGAATTCGTTTGATAATTCAAGCCACCAACTTGTTGGTACTTCTTCTCCGTTTCTATAGCCAAGTCTCTCAAAGACTCGTTTGTTATTAAAGTCATCATGAAGGCCCGCTGCTTTTAGATAGCTATGAGACCTTCTTCTAAAGTCATCCAACTCCCGAATCTTCTTTAATCCTAACTTCTCATCTCTCCATATCTTATTCAAATCTTTTGAGTGTTGACGTATACCTTCTAATAGTAAATATGTTTCGTCTTCCCACAAAGGTCCAGTACGGTAAACTTGATTCGAACTTAAGACGTCAACACTAGGAGATTTACAGTCATCCAATATGAGAATTGATCTTGTCTGCTTATCACATTGATCTAATTGATCACGTCGCCACTCATTAGTTAATGTTTTAGTAAACGAGTCGCGATTAGACTTGGTAACACTGCCTGTAACTCCAAGGAATGTGCCTGGTGTACTACTAGATTGTATAGATGAGATTTGTTGTCTGCTTCTGGCTAGAGTTTCAATACCAAGTATGCTCTCGGTTGTAACACCAAAAGCAATTGTACAATGGTCTCCACTACTCATACTTGGTGGTAGAAATGTAAGTCCTTGAAGACCGTTTAGTATATCCTTGGTCATCCATACTCCATCAATCTGATCTGTACCATGAGTGTATGTACTTGTATCGTCACCTAAACGATCATTTGATACCTCAACAAGTCCTAACTGTGCCAGTTTCGTACTCAAAGGTCCGCTGACCACATTCTCATTGGCATCCATACAAATAACCAATCTTTCACCGACTCGTAACCACTTCTTCAATTGTGCAATAAGATTTGACTCAAACAACTCACGCGGTGTAGTGTTAAGCCTTTTCTTGTTAATGTACTGCTGATACTGACCGAAGACAGTTTGAGAAGATGATGATTGTTTGGTATTCACGGCATAGACTGAAAGTAATCGAGTCATCACACCTTTTTTGGCATCAAGTAACATAGAGCTCCAGCTGCCAAGAGGATCAGTAGAACTGGCAGTAATGAGAGGAGCGAGCCTTTCCGTGGATATAATACCTGTCCCACCTAGAAGATATTGTTTATTAGAGTTGTGTTCTGTATTACTACCCGTTACTGATTCGACAACCAAATCATTATTGATTCGCTCGGATAGTGAGATAACTTTACTATTGAGACAATGTTCGATTAATAGTGCAGCATCAATACTAAGATTGTCGACAGTACCCATGAGCTTGTCAATCTTCACATCTTGCTCTTTACTAGAGATACTATTGAGTTGAGCGCTCATGAATCGAAGAATGTCGTCTTCTGGTAGACAATTCAAGCTCAAGTCTCCAACAGGTTGCCATGATAGATCGGCACTTGAACTGAGGTATTCAATCATCTTATCAAAGATCAATTTAACATGTGCAGCTAGGACATAATACCACTCGCCTCTGTAGTTTTGGAGGTCAAAGGAATCTTTCCAGCATGCCTCGACACCAACATAATTATCACTACACTCAAAGTATACCATTTCTATATCAAACTGACATCCGACTTGAATAGAGGCAAACCTCTCCATGATATTATCAGAGCATCCATATTTGACTCGACTGAGTAGCCAACGATCTCTTGGAGTCAACTCCACGCCATGTGGTACAACTACCTTGACAAGATAGAAACATTGCTTGCCTTTAAGTGTGCGTCCATAAACTTGATCATATGATGAGATTACTCCAATACGACCACGAAGGTTATCTGGTATAGACAGGATATTGTCGAATGATGAATGAGGAGAGAGAAATGATGTTTCGTTGTAGTCTGCGGTAGGGTTGGAAGAGTTGGATGGCTTGAACTTGATATCCTTCTCACTCTCCCAATCCTTCAACCATTGCTCACGTGTGTTGGTTGATGTTAAGTACTCATCTGGAGTGCTAGTAAAGGCATCGACATTAACTCCTCGGAATGACTTGCACCCACTTGCTTCATGTGCTGCCATCTCATTCATAAACAAATCCTTTAGATGATCAGGTAAAGAGAACCATTCTCCACGAATATTGTGCAACTTTAATTCATCATGCCAGAACTGTTCCATAACTGGTGCATTATTAGTTTTGTATGTTTTGATTTGAAGGTTGAAGAAGTTGCTAACATTCAATGCAGATAAACGTTTCAATCCATCATTATCTGTGCGGCCTATCTTGTACACACAATCAACACGTTCACGTACATATCTACTTGTTTCATGTAATATGTTGTTCTCCTTAGCATTTAGATTGAGCTTGATTATGTATACATTATTCCCATTTGGTTTAGTCACTTCCTCAATAATGTTATCGAGGGATGCGAATGCTTCTAATTCTTCATTCTGTAAGTGCTGTGGCAAAGTTGGAGGTTGCTCTGATGAGGAAGAAGATGTATCATTCACTGATGGTGGTGGTGCACGTCGTTGTGCTTGTTGAGAATGATTAGATGCCGGTGGTGGAGGTGGTGGTGCACGTCGTCTTTTAACTTGACTAAATATACCGCGTGACGTTGTTATTCCGGCACCCCTCTTTTTATTACCCGGTTTAGCACCAACTAGTGGCAATGTAACACGAAGAGTACTACCATTAATACAACCAAGCTCACCAATAGTGGTTTCATTGTCTATCTTCTTCCCATCGAACATTATTATTTGAGATTGAATCGGTGCATTATATCCACTTTCAAGAATCTTACGTTTGACGACTACCATTGAATGATGTGAGTTGACATTAATCTTACACGTAAAGCTTCCCGTTAAGGACTTGACTTTTAATGTAACCATATTATTATTTGATTTTGAAGTCTGCGACGGGATATCTGTTTTTGTTTTTATATCTTTATTGTCAGTTGTATTATTCTTTACCTCTTTTCCCTTACTGGATGCGGTAGTTGTATTATTATTTATAGCTGCTGCGGCCGTATTCTTTATTGTTACTTGTTTGTTGGCCACACTTTGTTGTCGTGCTTTTGTATTATGAATTCCAGTCTTACGTCTAGTTTGTTGAATCATATTATCCTCCTTCGTTAATGACAACAATTGAAACGCTACCTGCTTCCTCTTCTCGTCGTCAGTAGAATCAATACCCTTGAGTTCACATGCATTATTTATTATTAATTCGGCTAATTGTTTACGGGTGGTAGGATCAGTTGTGTTGTTATAATCATCAAGAAAAGTCTGTAACGAACTATAATCCCTTGTGTAAAAGGCATATAAAATAGGTCGCGTTGTAATGATTACTCTTCCACACCTTGTAGTTATGATATACGATGCTGTCATAGTTGTTAATTTGTATTGTGTTGTTTTGGCAGCATTAATATTGGTATATCAGAAACCAATATAAAGTATGAGTAAATGTGAGTGATGAATGCGACTGAAGAAAATAAATTTACGGTATGTACGGTCTAAACTTAAACTTACCGTAAATTGGACCGGTCGTACGAATCTCATGTCACAACTGTTTGAATTCAATTATTGCGAAACAATCGATTTCAAACACCCAAAACACCCGCCATTATCAATTCTACCACCATAATGCTGCTGCTGCAACCATAGGTTCACCTTAGACAACAACCCCACATAATAAAATGAATAACCAACGCCGCCGCCCTTTAGATGGAGGAGAGGATAATAACGGTCCTCGTCCTCGTCGTTCTGCCCGTTTGGAAAGTCGAACTATACCTCCACAACAACAACCACCAATCATCGAGGGTAATATACCACAACAACAACCAGCCGTCGGGTATAATGTGCATGCCGATGCACCTGCTGCAGAGGATAATTTACAACCTCCAGCTGCCGACGAGGTTATTTTGTTGCAACCTCCAGTTGCTGTCGATGATATTCAATTACTACCACCACTGCCACCTCAACAAGTAAATCAACAACAAATAGTTGAGATGAATGCCGAACGACCAATTTCAACTCATTTATCTACATTAGTGATGGTGATGGTAGGCTCCTCACTGCTGGTACAACACCATCCATCAGCAGCCGGGCAACTGCCACCCTCCGTGCAAGCAGAACATTCCGCACACGATGGGGACAAATGATTTTCGATGCACCCCAGGGAAATCATCCTACTAATTGTCGTATATTGACATGTACTTATCGTTGTACTGCTAATATTGTAATCCCCATGAATCCTGGTTTGACAACACTAAACACCAGCATGGCTACTATACGACGAGTTGGTGCAAATATCGTACAACTTCAAAGTGTTTTGGCAAAGGATGCATACCAACAGCATCTACACCACCCACTATGCCCAAATGCCCAGATGGCCGGGGTAACCAATCCCACTACAAAAAGCATGTCATTACTTGCACCGGCAGATTTAATTTTACCAAATCTTTCTGGTATTAATACTTCAAATGAACCAATTGAAGCGATTCGTATTAACTACACTGCTGTTAGGAACCTTCTCCATTGTAGTGAATCCCACCTAACTGGTGTGTTAATGAGGTCCGATGATCTCTTGAAGTACTATGAAATTACCATCTCAGCATTCTTCAATAACATTCTTATTGAAGAAGGAGTTAGCGTCGGTCGCTTACATGAAATTATTTTTCCAGATTGGTTTCAATCTGGATCTCATAAGGGAATAGAACTAAGACGATCTACCAAGTGGTGCAAGCATGATGGATATGGAGGAAGTCTAAGCAGAGCTCTTCGGTGCCATCCAACTGAGATCGACGTCGAGACTGATCAATTGTTATTGCTTACCACCTATGACCAAAAACTTGCAGTAAACCGTGATGTTGTTAAGTTACTACTTGTTGTATTAGTATTGGATGTATTACCCTCGATTGGTATTGTAAGTATGTCGGTTGTAACTTGTCGTGTAATTGTATGTCCACTTATACTTCTCTTTTCATTATTTCCAAATTATAGACTATTCCCCTCTCAACAATCCCTCCCGGCATATTGCCAATTGGTGGAAATGACCAAGTACTCACTGTTGACGAAGTTCGAAACGATCCTCTAGTGAAGGTAACAACAGCAATGAGTTTGGTTGATGAAATGGACCTCACACAAGGATCTGAAGATTGGTCAAATCTAATCGCCCTATTAAACGGGAAAGGTCATGATGACATGAATGTGTCAATCTATTTGAACTTTTAAAGTTCCCCCAAGGTGAGGAAGATTCTCGTGTAACTGAGTCTAGACCCACACCTGGTTCTCGTGAAATGGCATTCATTGCTACACTCAATCTTTGTTTACGGGATGGTGTAGTAGAAGGTATTGCTTCTGGTACAAAATTCCAAGCTATAATCCCAAAATGCATTGGACGTGTTGGACGTTACATGACTACTATACTATACTCACTCAGAATTGGTGCTATTAACTTGCCAGTTAATGGTAAGGCAAAGTACTACCCAAGTAACAATTATACCAATCTAGAAAAGTGGAAGATTGTGTTGTTATTGTTGGATTTGAAAAATGATATGCTCAATCCACTACAAGATGAGTAAGTACCTATTACCTTTTTGTACTCTTTGTATGTAAAATTCTCTCAATACTAACATAAATATCATTATTATTAGGGATGCAAATGAAGAGGCAGAGAATGCTCTTCCTGATGGTTGGTATATTGATTACGACCAAGATGGTGAACCTTATTATTATACCGAAGGAGGGGTTGTCGTACGTCAGATACCCTCTACTGATGATGATGATTCTGATGCCAATTGATTGTATGATATCTGCTGCAATGGTATAATATCTGCTACAACATTACTAACTTTTGATATTAGATATTAGATGGGCTGCCTGCTGTATTGATTTTGTTGTGTTCGATTATTTCTATGTGTTTGAAGTTGATTTATGATTGATTCGATTGATCTATTTGATATTGATGTTTTGAATAGTAATAACTAATAGATTAATGATGATGATATATCAATTGCTTTGTTATATTGATATATGAAGTAATTGTAATGGAAGCGAGAAGGCTTGTCTGAGATAACATATCGTCGAGTTTGTGTGTTGAGTGGAAATGTTAGATAAGAAACTTCTAGTTAAAACAAAAACACTAGCACATCCGACTTACTGGACTTCTATCTTCTCTTATTACTACCTGAAGACGACCGTAACGTTGCCTTTCTAGCCTTTGCTGCCTTATTCTTCTTTGCTCTCTCCTTAGCCTCCTTGCCCCAGTCAAGAATTGCATATACATACTTATCACCAACAATGCTCCCACCACGACCGATAGATCCTTTCCTCATCTTTGTTGCAAATAGGGCTTTATTCTCAATGTATTCTTCCTCTTTATTGATATAATGATCGTTGTGGGCGCCTACTGCATATGCAACCATTGAGAACTTGTTCTGTTGATTGAAACCATGTACCAATGTATGCATCTTATTCTCTTCTGTAGACTCATAGATTCCTCTGACCTTGAGAATCTTCTTCATTTCGCATCGAATAGGACCAGCAGCTACAGGCTTGATGCCTAATGACTCGAGCTTCTTATTAACCTCAGCAACTGTCAAAATGACCATCATCCCTAGTATCAGTGTATAATCAACACCATCTTTAATATCATCATTGCCAAATGATTCAGACTATACAAGTAATCTGGATCATACGTATTGGTCCCCTTTTCAAACAGATTGTTGGTATCTTCAATAGAATGTTTCTGATCAACCCACATAACATCAACTACAACTTCTCTCGATTTAGTAGCATCTTCAGGAGATGGTACAGTAACAGTTACTAACTTTCTATCAGAATATTGGAATGGTACCCGTCCTTTGTTATTGTCTTTGCCATACTTGTATGATCTGTCAGAAGATACCTTATTGACAACACTGTGTAAGATAGCTGGAGTATTGTCATCAACATCTTTTGATTTAGCTAATGCCATATGATCAACATATAAATGATGTGGCGAGACATCTCCTTGAATCAGAAGACCAAAACTTTGTAATACTAATCCTCCTTCATGAATATTCTGTGTTATATCTCTCTTCTTTCGAGATCTCATTTTACTAATGATTTGTCTAGGACGACGATCGTAAGTTTGTCTTTGTGATTGTAACCAGCTGAGGAATCATGGTAATTTAATAGATTATCAAGCTTAGATGAATCCTTTGGCTTCTTCCTGTTCAAACGTTTTCGTAAATCATTCACAGCAGTAACACGAGCTCTTCCTGTTGGTGGTAGGGGTGGCACTGATAAAATTTTCAACAGTATCCCTACCGTAGCCTCGAAAAATTCCACGTGTTCATTTTACTACCTCTCGCTCACATCACAAAATCACGCGTGGCGACGGTAAGACGCTCCGGGCTCTTCACCCCCTCTCAACGCCAAATTTGGCCAAACCATCTTTGCAATATTATACCTCTATATGCAGAAGTACTGGATCCAGCGTAGAATATGTAGAATTCCGGCTTCGTAGTCGCATGGGGGCAACACTTGGTCATGCGACTACGAAGCCGGATTTTTGAGTTAGTTGTTTGTGAGGGAGAATTACTGCATTTAAAGGTCGACGATGAGCCTCAATCCTCCGCCTACAGCGCTTGTCGCCGCTATTGCTCCTCCTACCGCCATTCATATTGAACACCATGGCATCCAATAACA
>Ga0075439_15873_pt1 | contig 22476 bp, 17 predicted proteins | sample MintriSingleCell_FD_74264 | JGI IMG/M metagenome (GOLD analysis project Ga0075439, IMG submission 74264) | Marine eukaryotic communities from Monterey Bay, USA to study complex ecological interactions - Minidiscus trioculatus JGI Plate_4_G5... | ecosystem: Environmental > Aquatic > Marine >... | reverse complement strand
TGTAAGATAATGATCCACTATCTTAACTGTGCTGTATCATATCTAGTAGTAGATGAATGGTAGAATATAGGAGGCAATTGTTGCCCATGCCGAAATCACTTTGTAAACTAACGCTAGCTTTGGATACCGTTCAATCGCCAAACTGTCGCGACAGGAAAAACATTCTTCTCTCTCTCTAGAGAGGGTGCCCATTAGTAGTCCTAATGATCAGGTTAATGTTTCATATGTTATGAGATCGTCTACAACTGCTACTTCTTCTGGTGCTCGACCGCCACCTAGCCGATGGGATGCATTGCAGCGTGATAATAAACAACCAACAACAAACTCAAACTCCAACAAAAACAATGTACCTAACAACCACTCCACTCAAGGAAGAGGGAGGCAATCTAATACTGTTTCACGTCGTTCTGGAAATTCTACCGAAGATAATTTCAATTGGAGGAGGCGTACTGCAAATAATGTGGTATGCCGTAATGAAGCATCTGTCGAGGAGGATGCAGTGAGAGAAGCAATTCATAAACTACAACTTGCCATTACATCCAAAGATGAAGAAGAGGTACAGTATTGTATACAACAAGTTGCAACTTCCATATTTGGTATGAACAATACGTTATTAGATGATCCTTGTACAGAAAGCGCACCCCAAGTAGTATGCTACTCAACAAGTTCAAAAGTACTACAAAATATTTCCAATGCTACAGTATTCGAAACATCCTACTCATTATTACGACACATACAATTACTATCACAAACAGAAGAAGAAAGCAAAGAGAAAACTAATAAACTGATACTGCATATATCATTGGTTGTTTTATCTTGTCTTGAATCATTTATATTTAATCAACAAAGTATACAAAATAGTGATCATACACATTCAATATCTGATTTACGTCTGTGTGAATGTGCTACAATTATTATCAATGTGCTGGGTTGTGATCGGTATGATGATAAAGCAAATGCACATGTTAACATGCAAATTAACTCTATTTTCCTGTTTGGCTAAAATACTAATCATATCCACGAGAAATACTCGGACATCATCATCTTCTTCATCCTCCAATACAAAGAAGAATACAAGAGATAAAAGGGGACCGTTATTTCTGTGGGGAGCAGAGAAGACTGTGAATCTAGTTGTTAAGCAAACTATATTACCCCATATTGAATCCATTACATCAAGAGATGATATTGAGTCATCAAAGAAGGTGAACTATTGTAGTGGCGCCATGGAATGTTTGTACCAATTGTTGCAAGATCCAAATACTACTACTTGGAATGCGATAAATCTCACCATTAGTACTACCAAACCTGTTCAACTTTCAAAGCATGCTGCTGCAATACTAGCACCATTGGTATTAGATGTATTGGCTGATGGCAAAGAGTCACAACGCACCAATCCTCTCCGATCAAGAACACTTACTGCAATCAGCTCCTTTTGGGATTGGACATACAATAATGAATCGACTCGAGACGAAAAGAAGGAATGCACTCATTCAATATTAGTATCATGTCAATACATGTCTGTTGCTCTCAATGCACTATCTGCACTAAAAAAGGGCAAGACACAGAATACTAAGGCCGAGCATGACATCGACGTGTCAACTGTTACTCGTCAGCTTCAAAATATGATGCAAAATGAAAAACTTCAGACTCTTCAACCACAGTTCTTCAACCTTCTCACTAAGCTTTGCTTGGCATATCCAAATGCCTCGGCTAGTCAATGGCACATGTTTATAGAAAGGTCAGCAGTGAAGCAATCATCCCTATTATTGTTATTAGAACAAGGCACTGCCGCATTGGAGGAAAATCAAAACATTGAAGATGACTGTTTGACAATTCTACCAAGTGCATTGTGTGCCACATCAGCCCTACTAACTGCCATGCCATTTACTCTTTGGATTGCTGGAGATGCAAGACCGTCATTTCGAACGAGTGGAGGTAATTTGTCATTACGTGTTCGAAGTGCACTATTGGGTGTATTAGAATGCATCCATAATCTAATGATAGCAATCAAAGATAGAATATCTTATGGTTGGTTACCTAATGATGCACACTCGATGGAGAATGTCATGACACAAGTGTCTCAAATAGCAGGAAAGCTATGCACAATATTACCATTTACAGGAGAAAACGCCAAGCTACTCAAACCAGCAACACTGCTAGTAGAATGTGCTGGCAGAATATATGTTGAGTGTGCAAAATCCTTCTCGAGCAAACGGTTGATCACAAGAGCTGAATTGGATCAAAATTTACTTTACAAGGCAATGTCAAGTTTTAGTCATGTCATTACTGAATGCCTCGGAAACAGTTCATCAGGGTGCTCGAATCCGGGTGAGAAGTGGCTCGCTGACGGTTCATCATTTGATTTCATTGGGTTACTTCTATCTGACTCATGTTGGATACCTACTTTGAGGAAAGATAGAATGAGTATATTATCTATAGTGGCGAGCGCATCACCAGCAACACTAGCACGAGAGCCGAACAACCTTGCTTTCTTTAGTGAATTGTGCGAGGTTCAATGTGCACTTCAGAATGATGTAAACTCGAGAATCTCAGGGCTGAAATTGATTGAATCATTTCTCCTTGGAAGAAAACGATGTGTTATGGATGAACACTCTTCTATTAGTACTGTCACACATATTATCCCCGAGACGTTCTATCCACTTATGCTATCTGCATTGACAGATAACTCAACAAGTATTCGTTCGAGTGCCGTCTCATCATTTGGATCACTACTGAGCCATGATTGGATTAGTTTGTTACATTTAGAATCAGGAAACGAATCACAGTTAGAATGGACAACTTTAGAATCCATTCTTCGCCTGTGCTGTTCAAATGAAGAGAAGGTTGCGAGTGTTAGGGCATCATCTTGCAAAGCAATTGGTGATATTAGTGTAGCTTGTATTTGCCAAGATGATGCAATCTCTGATGACTTTGTGCATTCTTTCGCCAACAAGATTTGTGAGGCAATGGCAATATCGCTTTCTGATGATGTAGCATCAGTTCGAAGCATGGTAAGAAGCAACCTCTTCTACATGACTTGATACTACTAGTCATTCATAATACTCATCTCTCTTACATGTCATCTCTTCCTTTCCTCTAGGCTCTGTTTGCCATTGGCAATACAGCTCTTGCACTGAAAGAGTACTATATTGGCAGATCTATACAGTGCAAACTACCGTCAATGCAACACATATTTCCCTCAGTTTGCGATTGCCTGAGTGACAAAGATGAAAAGGTGAGTTAATAGTACACAACTTGACATTTCGATGAGAAGATATGTCTACATAACTGACATCACTTATTCTATAGGTTGTTGCTAATGCAATTAGAAGCATAAGTCACACAGCATACTTTGTATATCATCAAGATTGTTTCTCAGAGGACAGTTCATTATTAGCAAATATAAAAGAAACATGCAGTACCTTGATATCACAATTACTAACAAAAGTTAATGTTGCACTTATTGATGCTGTTGGCGAGACACCAACACAACTCACTTGGAAACAGAGAAATGGAGCTAAGAAGCAATCCTGGGGAGCATGCACAACTCTCGGGACGTTGCTGAGTTTCCAAAACTTACTACCAGTGCTTGATGATTCATTATTTGAATCAGTATTATCATGCCTCTGTCGATGTATTCAACTGTCGAATATCATAAACGAAAAGATAACAATAGCAGCAGTCAACTCACTGTCTGGGCTTCCAAGTGAGTTGTGGATACACCTCTCTTGTAAATGTGACTCTATTGGACGAGTTCTTGCAACATGCTTCGGCTTCCTCAATGACGACTCACAACAGAGAAATACAAGTAAGACTTCATATCATCAGGATGTTGAAAGTCTAGCAAATCTTCTTCTACAGCAAGCAAAGGAACAAGACTTTTGTAACTTATTCATCATCCAAGAGAGCATACCGTTTTCTGTTGAATACTTCTACCAATGGCTGGTTACAAACAATACAGAAGCAACCGTATTAGATGAGATAGCAGCGGCAGTGTCCAATCCAAATGTTGCCCTAGATGTCTCAATATCTCAAATGCTCTTGAGCCGCACAATACAGCAGCATCGTCGTCAAGGTTCACCATGCAAACTTATTAACGACGACAATACTTCACTGTCTTCGCTGGATGAGAGTGGTGATGATGAAGAGGACGAGTTGTAACAAGACATTATAGGTCAATATTAAGTAAATTTCATTAAGTATCCACCATTATTTATTGTCTTTGTTGCTTGGCAATCCTTGCACATGAGCTTCAACTCGTTGTGTTATCCATTCACTTGAAGGGAAAGCTTTATCAGAGATATCACGTTGAGTTGGCCCTCTAGCTTCAACAAAGCCGTCATCATACACATCCACATATACTGACCAGTCTTTTACGGGGAATCGCTTCATAACAACGACCTTTAGCCCAGATTCGTTATCACTCTCCTTTGATCGAGCAACAAGAGGCATAACTCCATATACTAGTAGTCCGGAATCTAGTTCACGAGGTATCTGTTCTATCCTTGAATTTACTATAATGATTGTTCGTGTGTTTCCATATCGAGCTAAAGTTCTTCGCAATGCAATCACATCTTGAATATCATAAGGACTCATTATTATTAGAGCATCCTCATCCTGCTTTAGTATTGCATTATTATCCACTGCGTCAATCACTTCATCAAAACTGTCGGTCCCTGTTCCTATCTCACTATTCCCCACCATACTACATAGTCGATGTGATGAGTTATTATTATTGGATATTTTCTTTTGTTGTGGGGTTGTTTTGGATACTGCCTTATCATCTTCAGCTCTTGTATCATTATCACCACTTGATGTATTGTCATCCCAAGAACTCATTAATTGCTTTCGAAAGTCATTGACTTCACTATTCCCCTCTTCTTTCTCTTCTCCTCTATCGTCATCTAAAGTTGTTTTTGTTGTTGTAAGTTCACCCCGTTGAGATACTACCCTGTCAATCTCTGCTCTTTCCTTTTCATTTCGTACCAATAAGAGACTCTTCCGTATTAGATTCCTCTTCTTCAAGTTATCAGATAGAAATGTACAAAAGTCATATACACCCAGCAGATCATATAGCTTAGAACCTTCAGTAATATCATAGCTAGGTAGCCTGAGATCAATCATTAATATATTCTTGTTGTTTGCTAATGCGCTAGCGACACATTCGCCAGCTGCTTCAGCGCCATTCTGTGGATCAGTCGGTACTTTTCCCATCGAATTGGCATCCCATGATGACTCGAGCAAGGATTTCATAGCTTGTAGCCTTGGATCTTCATTGTCTGGTATTGGGTCATCAACATCATCAAAACCCCAGTCATCATCATTCGATGACGATAGTGGTTGCAATATACTACTACTTTTGATACCTGATATGTATCGTTTGATTGTATAATATTCATGTGTGTTTGTAAATGACGATACTTGCTGATTCAGTGTAAGGATGAGGAACACTAGATTGGCTAGCCAATTGTTGTACATATTCATGCTAACTCTTCTACCCTGTATTTGAGGTTATAATATAGATATATAGAGAGGTCTCCCACAAGTGTAGCGGCAATAGACTGGGGAGTGGGGAGGGTTGTCAGTTGTAATAATTATCGTATATATAAATAGTATCGTAATACTATCGTATCTACGGTGATTGAGGCTCTTATTTGCTTACTTGTGGAATGTATGCTCACGTACACAGATCACAGAAGAGGTACGGAACTAATACTCTCAACCCATTTTGAGGTTTACAATTATTGGTGGTGTTGTAGTTAATATATAGAGGTGGTTTAATAATCACTCATAGAAGATAAAGAGGGTCTTTTTACGTTGCAGCAATATCGTAGCACTGGTACTAAACATCTTTAATTTTAGAATTGCAACATGTCAAGTGAACAACAGGAAAAGCAACCAACACTTGCCAAGTTTGATAGCTTCTTGCAGGGCGGTCAGCAATCAAATCAAAAGCAAGAGGAGGAAGCGGAAGCGGCCGGTGGTTTATTCGGAGATGATGATGACGATGATGATAACCAACAAAATAATAACAATCAACAACAATTGCAACAATATGACTTAGGATTAGATGATGAGGATGCTGATGATATATTAGGATTGGATGATGGTATGAATGGTGGTGAGGTACTACCCGCGGATCATGAAGGGTCGTTGTTAATGAGATTTTGTCCACATGATTCATCCATGTTATATCCCAAGGTGAGTGAAATCAACAGACACATCATATAATATAATGTGACCTCTTAGATATATATTGTATTTGTATTGTATTTGGTTATTCGTGTATATATTATTAAATGTGATATTATTCAATTAAACTCACTGCATCAAAATACTTTTAACTCTGCGGATTTGTATTGTGTGTAGGAGAGTCGATCAGAAAAGAAATTATTATATGCATGCCGTCTATGCCGATACACTGAATACTCTCAAGGGCAATTGATATATAAAAATGTATTAAAAAAGGAAGTTGGTAATGTATTGCATACTGTCCCATCCGCCGTTAGTGATGATCCAACATTACCCCGTAGTCAGAATGCACATTGTGGAAAGTGTGGTCATAATGAGGCAGTCTTCTTCCAATCGGATACAAGTGATGTTCGGAATGATACGTTGGCGTTGGTATTCGTTTGTTGCAATTGTGATTACAAGTGGGTTGCGTAAAGAATATATTAATTATGGTATTGATCTGTATTGAGGTTGATAATGGTACATGGGGAAATTATTATTGATTGGTTATGTTTGCCTGTATGGTAAAGAATTAAACAAAAAATCAAGTGTTATAATAAGAAGTTAATTTGAACGTTATCTGGTTCTATTATCTTTCACTGAAAGTATTGTCTCTTTATTCGAGCCAAGAAGGGATTATACCACGATGAGAGATACATATAGTCACCTACTGGCTCCATCTCCGATAGCCAAGGGTATTCTACCTGTGTTCCATCATCGCTGAGCGTTTCTATTAACTCCCCTTCTTCGTTAAATACCGCAAGAGCCGTCCATTTAGGTATCAGATCAATAATCTTCGTATACGGTACAATTGCTAATATCAGAGATCTAAGCCAAGGTTTATCTGATAAAAAGTGTAATAGCGAGAATGGTTGCTTGTATGTACCTCCTAGTGCTGCATAATAACATTTCATCTTCTTTCCGTTTGGTAATTCATTCATTGCTTTGATATTGTCTCCAGTTCCTGGCATTACTGTTACAAATGGCGTTTCGAACTGTTGTGACTCAATGTCAAAGGTTAGAATCTGTACACCCGATACAATGAACAAGTGTTTCTCATCATGAGAAAGAGTCATCCCATTTGGCATGAAAATATTCTTGGCAACTACTTCTACCACACCAGTATCGTGTTTGTATCGTAACAGTCTTCCGGTAGCACGACCGTCCATGGCAGCATAGAATATCCTCCTTCGCTTGAATTGTTGTGACGTCTCGGTCAAGTAGATATCACCACTAGGAACTTTTACAACTGCATTCAATAAATTGAAAGTATAGTCTTCTGAATCTGATATTGCACGGGTTGCAAGCGTGTGCATCTTTGCTTGTTGTGAATACAAGTTTGACACCTTGATAAATCCTTTGTATGCATCAGCCACTAATAGTGTATCATCATCATCATTGTAATACATACCAAGTGGCCTTCCACAAAACTCTTCCATATTGTTTAAATCAGCAGGACCACCCTTACCACATTGTTTACTCATATCCTCTCCAACATTACCAGTACGACCAAGAGATAACCACTTAATATTTCCCTCTTTAGGCCCATCAATCCTTATTATTCGACCATCACCCAAACTGATAAATGCATACTTTTCGTCTGGTGATAATACAAATGACTCCGGATAGACCAGATCATCTTCTCCTATTCTTTCTATTGGTACATTGACAAGTCTATTATCTGGTTTAAATTCAGGTAAATGAGGAAGGTTGAACGAGATTGGTGATAGGTTATTTGACGATAGCTGATGTTGTACAAGCCTCACACATATCAATATGAGAATTGGAAGTAGTTGCAATAGCTTATTCATAATCTTTTGACACTGCTGCTATATCATTCAGCATTCAATCTATTTCCGTCAATTATCAATCACTGATCACCTCTCAATTCAATCCACTCAACTCTCATAAAAAAGGATACCTTCCTTAATCCTGTGAATTGTGAGATTTGTTGCATATAATATTTGCAGTTTAAATGCAAACTATCCAAAAGACGATGGTATACCGCCAATACACTCTCTAAATCACCTTTTAACGTTCTTTGGTTACAACAAGGCGTGTCGACTCTTTTTTGATACGATACATGATATACATATCGACACAAAACACACAATTGAAAAATTGCTCTTGCGATACTGATAAATGTTATGAGAGTTTGTATCTAAACAGACATTGGTATAGATACCGTCAATTGTACTCTTTAAATCATTTTGAACATTCTATCAATTAGTGGTGGTTACAACAAGTGGTAGATAAATGATAAGATGACTGATATACCGCCACCTCCAGCTACATCTTCATCAACATCAAGGAAGGATTCAGTAGTTTCTGATGAAGCATCTGCTCGTCCGCCTTCACCTACCATTAGTGTAAGCAGTACAGCAAGATCTGTAAAATCTATCAAATCAAACACAAACTCAAATTCACCACTTCCACACAATCCAAAGCGAAAGTCAATCCGTCGAGGATCAAATACAAACATAAAGGTAGTTCCGCCTACTAGTTTAATACGGTCTACATCAAACTCTAGTACTCGATCGGTTAATGCTCCTAGTTCGACACAAGATGGTAACACAAGCAAACCTGCATTACTCAGTAATAACAACAATGAACATTCAATAACATCTAAACAGTCCCCAAATAGAACACAACAATACAATAAAGATACAATTAACAAGAAAAGTGACAATATAACAATCCAACCTGATCCTCAAAATCCAAACCATAGAAGAACATTACCACATCCTCTACCTCCATCGAAATGTCCTTTGCTATGTGTCTTTTATGCTGAATTTGATATAGTAGTTGGTCCAAAAGTTTGTTTCCAATCACCAAATAAGTTTATGCAATTTGATGTAGATGTTAGTTCTGAAGATGTACATCAAGCACTGGATGAAACGTTTCAATCTGTGATACCCAATGAAGAGGAAGAAGAGACAAAAGAGAAGGAGAGCAAACGGAATGAAAAAGAAAGTGAAGAAGAAGTATCTGTTGCAGAAGTGCATGACAATCAAAGCAAAAGTAACACTTTACAACAACAAGATTATGAGGATTATTGGAACTGGTCACCCAATACTAATCGAAAGAGTAGAATAGACAGAGAGAGTTTCGATGCCTCATCACAAACTACACTCCCAAGCTCTGGTAAACATCGAAGGAAGCAATCGGGTACATCTATAGATACAACTGCTCAACCATCATCAACATCATCACACAATCGAAGCCCATCCTATGCATCATCATCCAAAGTAGAAGGGGACACTTCAACAATAGATACTGAGTTTTTACAAAACTCAATCTTTGCAGCGACATCCGAGTATATTATAACTGGTAATGAACTTGCCAATCAAACAATAACAGTATCAACACATGGACTGCACATCTTAAGTCGGCCGATGGTTATATGTGATACACAACGCTATGAAAGAAATAGTCTCCTCTTTGCTGTTGGATTTGTTTTACGAAGGAATGTCGATCCAAGGCCCTTCTGGCCAGTATTGTCAAATCTATCAGCTACATTTAGATCTATGGAAGTCGAGAGTGAGTTTCTTTCTCATTATCGTACGAGGCCGCAAGTGCAAGTTGTTTTGGAAGATATATTAGTATCACTCAATTCGAAACAAAGACACTGCAATCTATTATTGGACGATGCAAACCTGTTGAATCTGCATCTGTTTCGTCCACCACCGCCACCACCGCCTCCTGTGCCTGATTACTCTGTGCCAATACTGCTTAGACCAGAGTGGCAGTTACAATTGTATGATTGGGATCTTGCTATAAACTGGATAGTGCCCCAGATTGATGGTTGTAAGTATGTAAAGCAGATTTCTAATTCTACGGAAGTTGATATGCACATGGTACGAGCATGTCTCCGCGTCCTTCGACATCATGGAGTATTGGCGCATGTGGATATATTCAGATATGGTAATGTCTACGAATGTCAGAATACGAGACTTTTTGATGGAAGCTGTAACGGAAAGACGACAAAGAACGACAGGAAAGATGAAGAAGCAGAGACGTTATTGGATGCCGCATTCTGGTATTGTGCAAAGGCAAATTATGTCCGCATCTTTCGTGATGCCGCCGCAAGCAATGGCAGCGGAAGGAATTCACCCAAACTCTCAGGCTCGCCATCATCACACAGCATATCAAGGAAACTGCACGCCCATATGAGTTCACTTCATAGTCTGGACTTGTCAGTACCAGGGGATGAAAGTACATCAAAACGAAGGACAAGTATTACTGAATCAATGTATGGTTCGGCTCCTAGATCTTTTCCATCAAGGACTGGACACATCACAATCAAGGAAGAGGAGATGGAAGATACATCACCAGGCACAGATGATGTAAACAAAAAAGATCACAACCAAGTTATTGTTGAAGATTCCTCTCACATGAAGGAAATGAACATGATGAAACGTGCCCTCGCTGACCTATACTCTTCTTGTAATAGAGACAAGTCTTTTGGTGATATGTTGCTGGAAAAGATGAAAGGCAAGAAAGATGCCGAAGAATCACCAGTTAATAAAACATATATGCGATCTCGATCCTCAAGTATTGAACGTGCTGTTGCTCAAAGCTTTGTCGATTCTACTCTCACACCTTTGCGCGAAACATCTGCAACATCAATCACAGTAGGAGAAAGTTCTGATACAAGTCAAGCTGACAAGGAAACAAAAATTGATTGGAACTTGGTATTTCATTCCCTGGATCACCGAAGACTAGTCACTTTCGGCGTGATGAGAAATATCATCAAGCGAGTACATCAGTATCCTCTGGCGTTGGAAATTCAAACTAGCAATGGTGAGACTGTTAGACAGGATTCGAATGATTCTGATGGTGGCGACGATGATCATGCATTTGATGCTACCGGCTTTGATTTGAAAGAATACCAATCATCAATAGTCGAAGAAGCCGCTTCTGCTGCTGCTAAAATGACATACGATGAATTGAGTAGGGCATCATCATACTCGAATTCACCGTCTTATCCTGCTTCACCATTACTACAAGCTGCCATTGCCGGCTCTCCACACCTTACTAGTACAGAAGGGATATTGTTAAACAAGATAACCCAGAAGGAGATTTATAAGAGGAAGCAAAAGGCATTGATAGATAGAATAGCGCAGGCAATGGATGGAACTCGTTGTGATGATGAGCTATCATGTACATTTGAGCAGCCAATAGAAAAGTTGATTGAAATGGTAAAGACCTCTGGACTATGGAATGTCATTTCAGTATACTCTTAATATTAGCGTGTCAATATTGTATATTAGAATAATAGATCATTATAGTTTGCTTGCTCTACTTGCTCCAATATCAGGCGGCGGGTAAGATTTCCATACCTGGAACGTCAAGCGAACCATTTCAGGAAGTAGTTTTGCAACTTTATCAGCTACTGCAGAAGATGCCACTCCACTCTTTGCACGCTGAGCAACCCCATGTACAATCACACAATTCTTAAAGAAAAGAAATGATAGATAGTATCCAGACCAAGCTTTGGTTTCTTCATAGTTTGCTGGCTTTATTGATAGTGATGGAGATACCTTTTGCTTCCTTGTTTCATAATGCCATTGACTATACTTGCAATATGTTGAAATAACTTCATCTCTTGTTGGTATACCTGTATTCTCCAAGTCCATGTCACTACCCAAGCCAGCTACACCCCATCCTTTTTCTATACTTGGCATGAAGTACATCATTGATAAATTTGCAATGTCACAATTGCCGTCGCCCATAGTACTCAATTCCCAATCTATCACGGCTAGTACCTTAGGTTTCGTCGGATGAAAGATGAGATTATCAATCTTATAATCACCATGTAGTAGACCGAATGGGTTAGGACAACTATGCTTGTATAATTTGTTGGCCATTTCTTTTATCGACTCTTCTACCCTTTTCATCTCGCCATTACTGTTGTCACTATGACTGCTACTACTTTCTGCCATTAACTTTGATTGTCTCGAAGTTACTTGAAGTAAACGTTGTAATTGTCTCTCTACATATGTTGGATTATCATCCACTGTTGCAAGGCGCTTTTTATCAGTAGACATACTACGTCTTCCTCCATGTTTTTCCAATCCTATCGACCACCATGGGACATTATGTATATTAGAAAGTACACGAATAGCATCTTCATATGCTTCTTTCCTCTCCTCTTTACTACCAATTCCTGGCATTCTTGGATCAACGAATATTCGACCTTTAATGTATTCCATAATATAAAACTCAGCACCCAGTATCTCTTCATCTTTGCAATATGCATATGGATACGGTACGGGTACCGATCTATCGAATGAATCATGTTGTTGTGGGGATTGTTTTTGCTTTAATTGAGTATTATACCTTGTTAAACTTTCTAATACTCGATATTCTCGATGTAATGCATGTGATGTAGGATGAGCTACCTTACTTGGTTTTCGACGTAATACAAGTTGTACAGTTTCTTTATCACCTTCTTTTCTGATTGTTAATAGATATGTCGGATTTGATTGCCCAAAACCAAATTGTCGTATTGATAAACGCTCTTGTAGTTGCTTTGTAAGTGGTGTATCATTACTATTATTACTGGTATTGAAGAAGAGATTAGTTAATGATTGTTGATTTACCATCCAAGATGCAAGTTTTGTTGTATCAATGGCTTGGCGTATATTTGTCGTACGCTGGCCAACATTATTAGTTGACATTGTCAACATGTAAGTACGATATGCAATTACTATAACCTATATTATCTCTCGATGGTGCAAATTATTGATCTCTTTATATCGTTATCCTTATACTCTCATTGTTACGCGGCAGTTGCAGGCTTCTTTCATCTATCTGATACCTCTCTATAATATCTAACACTCCTACCTAACATTAATCTCATCCATCTCCCCGCTGGCCCCTGCAAACTCATACTAAATAATTTCCCATTTAGTTATCAAAGACTCCCAATTACTCGTACAATTTACAATGTGAATGTGAACAAAAGCAATACAATATTCGATATTCATAGTTGCAAGTTGCAAGCAATATTATTATGGTTGCGTCTTGGTATGCTCCTTTGCAAATAAAGCGTTTGATCAGTAACCATATATATACATAGTCACTGTAATCTCTTTTTTTATGTCTGTTGATTGGTCCTATCAATACAAAGTTACAATATATTATAACAACTCAATCACATCTGAGGATATTATCATGTTCCCATTACGCTTACATCATACTACACTCCATAATAGCCGGTTAGTAGTACAGCAATACAGTCAGATACGAAATAAATCACATGCTGCGAGAAGGTACAACAAAAGAAAGGATATAAATTCAAATTCCAGTAGAAATAATGCAAAATCAGTTACTACTTTTTCATTAGCAACACAAAGGATGCAATGGTATGGAATGACACCAGCGTGGAAACGACATCTTATACATCAAAAGAGATCTAAGACAATTGACAATTCTATTAAAGCCAAGAAAAGTAACACATTTACATTAACAAAAAGTACAACCACAACAACAACAATCATTGCAGTGGAAGAAAGTTCATCTTTAGTAGATCAAATAAAGTCCTTCTCAATTGGCAGCTTTGCAGGTATATTAGGGAGCTTGGCAGGGATGGGAGGAGGGTTTGTGATGATACCCTTGATGACGGCTGCGCGCCAAGCATCATCGAAAGGAGTACTGAACTCATTTTGGAAAGGTGGCTTGGGACTAAAACAGCATCAGGCACATGGAACTAGTTTGTTTGCAGTAGGAACAACCGGCCTAGCTGGAGCCTTGGGATATGGTTTAAAGAGTAGAGATGATGAAAGTACTTCTAATAATGTAATAGAAGTCGATGATGAGCAAGCAAACGACAGTACACAACAACAAAATAAGTCTTCAGGAATGGTAGAAGTTGATACAGCAATCGCATTGGCTGCAACTGCAATGGTTACGGCACGATATGGAGCATTAGCATCGGCACATCTTTCAGAGAAAGCTTTACAAAAGGCATTAGGAGCATTCATGTGTTTTGTTGCTCCGCTGGTACCCGGAAAGTCATATCTAGCAGAAATGTTTGCTGACAATACTACAAACTCCAAGAAACCAACGCAACAGACATCACAACTAGAAAGATTACTACCTGCATCAGTGATTGGTATGTTTTCAGGCTTTCTCGCAGGGATGTTTGGCGTCGGAGGAGGTACAGTTGTCGTCCCAGCTCTGGTGCTAAGTACCGACATGCCTTATCATTCAGCTTTAGGCACCTCTTTATGCGCCATGATACTGCCAGCTGCCAGTGGGGTGTATACTCATGCAAAGAAAGGTAATGTCAATTGGAGAGTGGCGCCATTCTTAGCAATGGGTTCATTTCTTGGTGCATATTTTGGCGGTAGAGATATAGCAATGCACTGCCCCGAAGAATACCTACGGTGGGGTTTCTCATGCTTAATGATGGTATTGGGAGTGAGAACTTGGAACAAAGCTTCTAGATGAGTTGATAACTTATCTCAATATACTATATACTTATATTATACCTACAATCTCAACATATGATATTGTTTAATTTCTGCAAAGAAAGATTTGTACAAGCAAACGTTCTGTTTATATCACATTCAACATCGGACGAAGTTACTTTACATGTTGACTTGTTGTCGGCTTCAGATGAACTCAAAGATAGGCGATCATTCGATAACTTGAACCTATGAATCAAATATCCAAGCATTTCTTCTTCGTTAGGTATACGATCTATACTCATAACTTTGCACAACAACTGCTTATGGGAGGCATATATTGAGAATAAATCACTGATACTTTTGGCTTCCAGTATTTTAGAATACACAAACTCATTGTTAGTGGAAGTTTGATTTGTTTGGGTTTGGATGGACAACGACAACTGAAGAGTTTTGATCAAGGCAGACTCAAATGTGTTTGTGTTCTTTGTTGACAATCTCTGTTTGACTATTCTGCATAATTGATATTCTAGAGCCTGTGAACGACGATCATATGTTACCGGCGACGGTACAAATGACGACGAGTTGTTATTCTTCGACACATAACATCTAACTTCTTTCATCCACATTTGAAAAGCTTTATTATTGAAGACGACTCCAGAATGATTTGTTGGATATGGGAATACATCGAATGTTGATGCCGTCAAAGAATGATTATGATGTTTCATATATTGATGTATCATTTGAGTGTTCAAATTTACATCAGTATACGATACTAATGGAGCATAAACTAATGGTGAATCGCCGATTCGTGCATTATCATTACATGTCATACACTCCTTCAGCATCTTGGTATTGAAATATGCATTATCAAACGTTATGATGAGATAATCTGGCAATGCTCCATTTGTTGGTTGTCTAATACCACTGCTAACAAGAGTGAGTGCATGCTTGATCTTTCTATACCTTCGAATTGAAGCTCCCATTGCCAATCCAAATCTTCTTTGTAGGCATATTTCTGCATCATTCACCTTGCTAATTGGAGCTGTTGTATTTATTGTTAATGAAAAATTGCTATACTGTACACTTCTGTGGTGCTGATTGTTGTTTATATGTTGTGTTTTTATGGAAGGTGCACATGAACTCACTAATGCTTGACAACTACCGCTACCCAATGATCTATACGTATTCTTTTCGGTAGCTTTGAATACATTTCTTACAGACTGTTTTCTAGTTGTCCATTGTTGAGCATTCATATAATCCGATCTACTAATCGATCCCACTAAAATTACATCAATGATTGCATTAGTAGAATTACTCCTTCTCATTTGCTTTGATGACCACATATTGATATCTTGATGATCGATATTAGTTATATTGTTTTTGTTTGTAAATGTCAGCTTGGATATAGCCTTCTCTCTCAACCAAGATGGTAATCTATCTGCCTTTTCTTTAGACCCTTTCAACTTTGGTTGTCTTGATACGCTCCCCTTCTCTCTACTCTCATCTTCGTCTTCAACATCAACACTACTGGTATTCTTATCAAGTTGTGCAAATGAAGGAGGTCGTATAAGAAAATAAGAACTGAACATAACCATTGGTAGAATTAACATCGGTATGAATAATGGTCGTCTATTAGGAGGCCTTGGTTTTGGCGAAACCATTGTATATGATGACTGACCATGAAAACTAACATTTATCCGCGGCATGATAATAGTATTATTACTCCGAGCTAATCCGAGTTATTATTCGTTGCAATAGATTGTTGATTATCTATCCTTCCGAATAATCTAATACTATGAATAACCAACTGGCCCAAACCTCGACTTATCCGAAAACATAGTCATATACTTCACCCTCACTAGAGGTAGTATTATGATGAACCCCTACTCTCAAAAATAGTGTGGCGATACAACGATATCCAACAACAAAATTGAATAGCAAAGCACTGCCTCAATTACAACTGCTCTTTGTACAGTATGAAAAGAGGGAGGAAGACGTCAACTAACATCACAATTATAGGAGAAGATAACAGTGAGTAATCTATATTATGTGGTGGTTTGAGTTGCGGTGGTGAAGTAATGGTATCCTTCATTCAAACTTTGATTTCATGTCCCTATTGTCTATTGTTATGGATTATGGATTATGTACCCCCGCCTATCTCTCTAACATATTTACTATTGCCTATATACTCTTCTGTAAATAACAGACATGTCATACGAATTAGCAGAGCAAGGTAAACAGCCAATATCTCCTGAGGACAAACCACTTCTTTCTTCAAAGAATGGTACACCGACAACAGAAGAAGAATTGCCACCTACTGCAGAACTAGTAGATACCAAAATGCAGGCACTTCAATTACTATTTGGTGCTGGTGGTATATATGCAGCTTTTCTATACTATGGATCTTTACAAGAAGATGTATTCCGATACGAATCTGAGAATGGCGAGAAGTTTAAATTTGCTTGGTATTTGCAAGTTCTTGAATCATTAGCAAATGTTTTAGTTAGTACTGCAGCGTTGGTTATTATGGGGTTTACGGGAACTGGTTATTCAAGTGCAGATGATCTTTCTGCCGGTAAAACAAAGTATTGGGGAGGTACTCCAAATGTAAGTTGAACCTTAATGTCTCAGAAATTGTACTTTCTTATGATTATTGATTATCTAACAATTTTATATGTATTGATAATTCGACAGCTACCGAAGAAGCCATTTGTTGCTACTGGATTTACTCAAGTTTGTAGTAAAGGATTTACAAGCTTGGCATTAGCAAATGGACTAAGCTTCCCAGTTGCAACATTAGCAAAAAGTGGTAAAATGGCGCCCGTAATGCTTGGAAGTTTGATTCTCGGAGGTGCAACATATGGACTTCGAGACTACCTTCAAGTCCTATGTATTATTGGAGGAACTGCTATTTTATCAATGAGTAAAAAGGTAAGTTCGTTTGCACACTTATATGTTTGTTGTGCTGTCTACTCACTACTGATACCATTACATTGAAAAACTGCGATAGAAATCTGCTGCTGCTGACTCATCTACTCTTGGAGTCATGTTCATATTACTAGCACTTGTAATGGATGGACTAACTGGAGGAGTACAAAAGCGTCTACTTGCGGATATGAAGAAAGCAAAAGTAACGCCACAACCATACGACTTGATGACATTTACAAACCTATTTATGATGATCTTTGCTATTATGATATCGTTATTTCTCGGCGAATTGACAGATGGAATGAAGTATTGTGCAGAGAATCCAGTTATATATCAAATGATTTGGAAGTTCTCAATGTGCAGTGCGATAGGACAGTCATTCATCTTCTATACGGTAGCACGATTTGATCCATTAGTTTGCAGTACTGTGACAACTACACGAAAGATTTTCTCCGTCATGTTAAGTATCATATTCAAAGGTCATTCAATTCCAGCAAAGGGTTACGCAGGTCTAGCATTGGCAATATCTGGTATTGTGTCAGAGGTAGCGAACAAGGTTAGTAAGGGTCATCACAAGAATAAGAAGTAAATGGAGTCTGTATAGTATGAGATCAAATGATATAAAGTATCTTAAACAATCGCCTTATATATATTGTACTAGATGTCTTTCTTGCTTTGCTGCTTAGATAGAGTAATAAGGATGAAGACAGTGATAGTATCGGCCAGATTTCAGTCACTCTCTAGGCACTCATAAAAGGATACCGGAAAATCTTTTAATTCAAGTTTGAGTACTTACGATAGTATACATACCGCATACTCTTATATTATGACGACGATATGGATATGGTGTACGATACTGCTTGGCGAACAATCTATCGCGTTAATAATTCCTCAACAATCACAGTTACAACCAGCTCATTATAGAAGAACATTACAATCTGCTACTTGTCTAAATGCAGCTCCAGAAGGCGCTCTATCTGATATAGTGATACCATCTATATTTAATCTATCTGATTGGAATGCAAATAATGAAGATGAAAAAGAAGATGAACGAATATGGGTACCCCAAACAGATTGTCTATCATTTAGACCGCTATGCTTCTGTACGTCGCAAGGCTATTATGTTAACCTACTCAAATTTAAAGGTGGCGGTATACTAGGCAGACATCGACATTCATCACCAGTACATGCAGTTACATTCAAAGGATCTTGGGGATATAGGTAAGTTCTTAGTATTGGGGTAGTAGCTATGCAAACAACTACACTGAATATGTACAAACAAAACTGCATGAACTCACAACCATCTCTTTGATACTCTTTTAAGAGAGCATGATTGGCATGCGAATCCAGGAACATATGTATTTGAACCACCGGGAGAAACGCACACACTTATAGTTGATGAAGATTGTGATGAGATGGTGGCATTATTTCATGTTACGGGTTCATTGCTTTATGTTAGTGAAGAAACTGACGAAATAATTGGTTTTGATGATGTCTTTAGCAAATTAGAAAAGGCAAGGGACTGGTATGAAAGTTGTGGATTAGGAAGGGACTATGCAGACCAGTTCATTAGATAGTGAGCAAGTAGAACCTGATAGATGGTAGTGATGAGGAGAGAGAGAGAGAGAGAGATTGGTGTAGTCTTAGAAGTCTTCAATTGAAAGAGAGTAATATTCAATATTCACATGCACTCACAAGGTACGATGATAATCGGTCAGCACACTTCTAAAGCCTACCAAAGAAGTTCCCGTTATGGAACTGTTCAAAATTTGCATATCCTCCCGGAGTATGCTTAGAATACCATCCACTTCTTCCACTACCATAAGTCCACTCTTTTTTATCATATTGATTAGCCTCTGCTGTATATTTAGCATCTTCTGCAGTAGCTCGAACATAATGTAATCGAGATAATTTATGATTAGCCATATATCTCACGATACTAACTCCTAGAACCAGTAGTACCTACATCAAAATACCTTGCCAGCTAACAGTAGCTCTACTATCCTCTTTATCTCACCTTCTTCTGGGCCCGTGACGCAGGACAAATCTTGCCCCTGGGCTGTCAGTAATACTTTGTAAAGAAAAGAGGAGCAAGCTGAGAGGTATGACTCTTTATTGTGTGGCTAGAGCCATCCATTATACTATTGTGTATATATATAGAGAGCATAGCGTGATAATATTAGTAGCGATTTAAGTTTACATTAGCTGTGGGGTATTTGAATTGATCACTGGATCACTGAAGGAGCAGAGAAGGTTTACAATAATATCGTTTTTTTGCAATACCAAACACACAGAGATCAAAGAGATACCATATATGATGTTTAGTTCCTCGTCAACCTCCGCCAATATTGCACTAGAAGTAGAGAGTCCATCAATTGCAGGATCTGAAGATGGTTTTGATGATGATGCTACCGAATTTTCAATGCAGCATAGTTTATTTAATACTACTACACAGCTATCTCCTGGAAACAACAATAGTAGAGGTGGGAATATACGCTTAGAAGGTTGGTTGTATCATACTACATCCAGTTACAAGGATAATAATACTACTACTAATGCTAATTCTACCACAGTGGTACCTCCTCCAACTTCTTCGTCGTCATCATATATAAGTAAGACTGTATCCAAGAAGAGGAAAAAGAGAAGTAATACAAAGCAGCGATATTTTGTATTACGTGGTTCAACTATCAGTTATTATGCAAGGAGGCATGATATTAAGGCAAAGGGGACATATGTTTTAACACAGGGGTGTACTGTTGGACCGGTGGTATATTCTTCGTTAGATGATTCAGCTCAAGCGGCTGCTTCTGTTGCAACTGCAACTGAGAATAATCAACAGCAGCAACAGAATGAGGGAAGTGTACCTACATCACCAGCTGCAAATAATAATGTTGATACACCTCCAGCCAAATCATCATCAAAGAAACAAAAGAAACAACGTCAATTCTACTGTGTTCAGGTAACATGGCCAACGAATAACAAACCATCCAAGGATGAGAAGTTTATTGCCCAAGCCAAAGCACAAGTTGCAGCTGAAAGTGAAAAGGAGGCATTGCAAAAGTTAGAATTAGATACATCATTTGATGAAAATAGAGCATCGCTTGATCCTAGAATATCGAATACAGGTGGTAGTAGAAGTCCTATCATGAGACCGAAGCAGTTAATGAGACGGAGTAAGTCTGACAATCAACAGAGTTCATCATTAGGCTCACCGTCAAAGGTTCCAGCACGAAGATCAAACTCTGATGATTTGCCACCTGAGTTGTCTGCACCAAATTTGAGTAGTGAGGATGAACAGCAGACATCATCATCATTACTTCCCGTATCTGAACTTAAAGAGACAGCACCTCTAACCACACCAGCCATGGCATTAGCAGGCTCAGTTGCCCTCCCAAAGCTATCCTCTTCCGAAAAGACATCATTAGAAAACAACAATAATTCAGATAAACTCAATCATTTTAGCATATCCGTTGCAAATTCTAATAACACCGGCCGCCACCGAACTCGATCCTGTATCAATTATAAGTTCAAAGAACCGTTCTCCCTGGACATAGGTCTGCTTAATCTTGTTCCCCATTATTGCTGGTGTGCTACCCACTGCCTTTCGTACCATGAAGTTACCTTCAACTATATGCGGTATGAGTTTAAAGGTATTGTCACGGAATGTGTCATCTTTACCAAAGAAGAATTCCTGACAGAGTTGAGATGACGGTGTACCATCACTACCATCAATCATCGACATATCATCCACAGCATAGTAGAACACCATATGATAGTGTGGAGGCCCTGGCATATTGATATTGACAGCAAATACAAAGGGAGGCATTTCAGTTGTTGATGAGGTACTATCGCCATTCTCGGCCTTCTCCCTTTCTCTTTGTAGTGCCAATTGAACTCTTTCATTTGGATGTAAACACATACCAGTCATGATAGGGACATCAACTTCCACAATATCAGTTGCGAAGAGACGAAATAGACTTCGTCCGGCATTCACCTTCTTGTTATCTGTCTTGTATGTCTTCCCACGAACGCGGAATGAGTTGGCATCAGGTTCATCCCACCAGTCAGAGATTGTGGGAGAGGGAATAGATGAAATTGATGATAAATCCAAGGCTCGACCATTGTTGCTAGAAGAGGTTGTGCCTTCTTGTTTTGACTCATCAGCAGCGCCAGAGTTAGTATTTACAACGTTATCAGTTGTAGAAGACACCAATGGTGGTGATTGATGATACCCATCTCCTGAGTAATGGCTTGAATACATATCATAATCAGCCTCGTCGTCGGACATATCAACAGATTCGTTCCTTTCCAACGAAGACATGTACATCTGCTGCTGTTGTTGGCGGCCACCTCCTCCACTTCTATTACGCACCAAACCTGCTTTACCCTTATTTAATCTGATCGGCGGCCGGTTACTGCTCTGTGGAATGGCGAATCTGGCTGTATCTAATGCTTCTTTAACATCAAGCATCTGAAGCAAACCCATTATAGTGAATGCATCTCCATACCCCTGGCTGCGCACGAAGGGAAGTGATGTTGTGGTAGGAACCCAACCCCTTGGATCTATTTGTATGACATGACTTAGTAGACATTCTTGATTCGAATCAGCTGCTGAAGAAATATCGGATGGCACTGCTGAGGCTGATGTTCCTCGCTTCTTCTTCTTTCGTTTCAATGGCGCAATGGTATAAACAGAGTGCATTTCTCCCCTCTGATAACCCATAATTGCTGGACAATCTCTATGCTCACAAGAATCAAAGCATATCTGATATGTACCATCATCGTCATACTTCCAAAATCTATACAAAACAAAGTCACGAGGTGCGGTCCATGATGGAAAGAGATACAACGGTCTGAAGACGAGATGTATAACATCCATATGATCATCCATAGTCTCAAT
>Ga0075439_12177_pt1 | contig 22534 bp, 23 predicted proteins | sample MintriSingleCell_FD_74264 | JGI IMG/M metagenome (GOLD analysis project Ga0075439, IMG submission 74264) | Marine eukaryotic communities from Monterey Bay, USA to study complex ecological interactions - Minidiscus trioculatus JGI Plate_4_G5... | ecosystem: Environmental > Aquatic > Marine >... | reverse complement strand
TACATTTTGTTAGTAAAAAAAGCTTAGGGTGTGAAGTTTAGTGGTTGGAAGAAAGGCTTTCTTTGTTGGAAGAAGAGAGAAAGAATGAGAGAAATGAGACATAATATGAAATTCATTTTCAGAATTCTGATTCCTCTCTCGATGATGGTTTTGATGGTAAAGAACAATGATACTCTCATACTCAGTAGATCTGATGGCTATGGCATATAGATTCAATATCGTCGTCTCTTGCTCTATCCTTTGTTATAGTAACAACCAGTAACTAACCTTTGTTGCAACAAAAGGACTAAATCCTTCCAAGAGCATGTCTTCAATATCAATGTTAGTATCAAAGAAGAATATTGATGCCGAGGATAATAATAAAACTCAGATCTTCCGATATTCATCACCACCGCTAGGGACAGGTATTATCGGCAGCAGTGCACGTCAATTGCCCCCTCCCCCTCCTCCTCCACTTCATGGCAAGAACAAAAATATCGATAGAATAAATGATAGCGAAGAAGATATTGAATCTATATTAAATGATATCAATAAGGGACAATCAATCCTCAATCCGAATAGCAATGATATAGGTCTGATCAACCTACGTCCTCGTCCGACTAGCAATACCAATGGGGGTTTTGTACTTGCCGCACCGTCTCCTCATTCACCAATTGGAATCGACGCCGATGATATGATTTTGGGGGATGTCAACGATCTACCAATGTTACCATCTCCCCCCAGACTTGCAATAAGACCTCGAACTATAAAGCCAATTGAACATAGGCAGATGGGAAACAGTATTAAGTTCCTTCCCATCCGCCAAGAGGCCGTCGTCGGTGATCGTCACGATTGTGACGAATATTAAATTACAATTGTATCTTTCTCAATGAACATTTTATTGTATAAGCAAGCATGAATAGTTGTATGTATAAGCTCGACTTCCCATCACGGAGTAATTGTAAAAGAATGAATAGTATTGACAATATATAAAATAATTAATATGATGGTTTTGTATGATGTATGATGTACTGTATGATTATACACTTTATTGTACGTACCTACGTATATTACCTTTATTTTTAGTCCCCCCCCCTCTCTCCTCATAAAACAACAACTATCACACCATGCTATCGTTCTACTTACTCATCCTTACATTAGCAAACATTATCCTGATGCATACAGCTAGCGGTGCTGGAGTACCGGAGGGTTGGAGACAGAGCGATCGATTTGTAGGATTTCGTTATCAGCTTTCACTTTCTACACACAATAAAGAGGAAGACGTAATTATTGCAACGCAAAACAAGGCAGATCAATTATTTTGCTTTGGATGGGTTCAAAATAATACAATGACGACGCATGTCAATGACGGAGAAACTCTAGTTGGAGAAGCAAGGTGTCGAACAAATGCCGGATCCGAGATGAAAGCTTTCCTGTCATCTCTGGCCGCAGGGGAAGGCAAGAAGAAGAAGAAACACATCGTATTCAAGGACTATGAGGATACATTAATTCGGTTACACTTTTCTCATTTCAAGATTGTATCACCTGGACGAAACACTTGTTTCAGAGATGAACCTCATCAGTGTCTAATCCCAGGCATGTCATCTCCCAAAAGATTATGATAAGAATGAAAAGAGCATTGATTAGAACCTCATACATCCATTCATCACCGATGGACGTGCTATATATATCTCTATTTATCCAATGGTTTAGCATCAACATAGGTTTGTCCCAGGAAATCTCCAATAAACCATACCCGTACGCATCATCTGCTTGTTACTGCCGTGTATAGTACGACATCGAGGGTGATCTGTTTTATATGTAAACTAATTGATGAGTCATGAGTTAGTCATCAGTAATATCCCTATACCTCGAAGATATCGTACTGTTTTATGTAAACTAATATTGTTGAATCTAACCCATACACGAATTATACATCGTATATCCTCTGGCGTGTGGTAGACCTAAGAAAATGAAGGAGTTAATCTGATGACAAAGGCGGATATACCTCCTTATAACCGTCGGAAGACTCATCATTAATGTATCATTCAATAGCAGTTCATGCATTCTTATTCCTTTGCCAAGTTTTTCCAATGATCATACTGTCGAGTTAGTTCTTCCACTGATATTGAACCATCAAACTCCATGCTATTATCATTGCAGCGGTCAATACAATCTAATAAAGTCATAGCTTTCTGCATTGGTGTCTGTGACTGCCAGCACTCTACTTCATATGCTTCACGATAACATCCAATGCATACTTGCCCATCATAAAAGTTTGAATTGTATCGGCATATTCGATTACATGGAGTTGCCGGTATATTCATATTCTCCTTGTCACTACCGACATCTTCCATGTTTTGTATTGTGTATTGTACCATCTTCAGTTCTTGTTTCATCTGTCTTTATTTGATTGTACTTTGTATCATCTTTATTTCTTGTTTCATCTATCTTCATAGCATTTGTATTTGAATTTTGTTTCATATCCTTTTGTTTTTGTTGACTTGATTTAATATCAGATTGTCTTTCATACGGAGTGCCTTTTAGTTCTATTACATTCCCCTCCGGATCCGCTACATAAACCGATGGCCCTATCCCATCAGCACCCAACCGTCTATCTCCATCTACAACAATGTGAACATTCTCTTCTTTAAGATATTTCATCATGAGATCTTTATCAAACGGTTCGACACGAAGACATAAATGATCCATCGTTGAATCATCAGATGATATCTTCACATCTTGTAAACTTTTGTTACTATCTAATCCAGCACCTCCTCCATGCATACGTGTCACCGCCTCTCGCCCCTCTTTACTTAAATTGTTTATATCATATGATACCAAATCTATATAACAAGAGCCAGCTCGGAGATGTGTAAGAGCACCATCAAATCTATTCAAGTGCTCGTCTATTGGTTCGTCTATAGTACATCCAAGTATGCGGTGGTAGAAGTCAAACATGGCTGCAAAGTTTCGACATCGAAGAACAATATGATCAATATGTTGGATGGTAAAGGGGGGAGATGAGGGAGATATATTATAATTTGTTTGTGATTGCAATCTTCCCACACGATTATAGTGATGACTATGATGAGTATTCACATTAAATGCAAATACACAATTGATCAACGCTATCAATAGAAGGTGTGTTGTCATCATTTAGTTCCTCAGAATGGTGGGTAGTTCATATCAACCATACCTATAATACCATACTACTACTACAGTAACATTTCAAATCACCACTCTCTCAGAAGTTGAACTAGTTGAAGCATCTCTTGACCGGTATCCTGGTCGCTGCTAGCTGTCGGGTGAAACCAACCCCGAGGAGTTGTGACTTTATGGTTTATTTGATGTAATCAATAACCCTTTCTATTATATATATATATCAATAGATAGAGTTGGCATGCAACCACAAGCAATCACGTCTTAAAGGTACTGGTATCCTCTTTAATATCTTTGGTAAGGTTTAGTGAGTATCTACATAGTGCGAGCAAGACTGATCGAAATGGCAAGAAGCCAAGCTAACAACAGCTGAAAGAACTAAGCTGAGAACTATCGGAGCTACTACGTATTGGTATCCAATCAGTCTAGCCATTCCTTCCTTCGAAGAGCTCCCACTGAGCTCAACCATTACCATGACGTTGTTTGCAGTCGGTGTTATAAACACTATCATCATTACCAGGTAGCATGTTGCATCGATAGCGTCTGGTATGTCTATATAGTACCTCTCCAAGATCCAAGTCGAAACGATACCAATCATTGGCATAACGATCATCTTACCAACTACGATAGCTAGCATTGTTGGATTAGGAAGCATATTGCTGTCAACTTCGTCGTTATTCTTTTTGGGTTTCTTCTTTTCAAATGTCGAACTGAGGTTGATGCCAAGTATTATCATGTTGATAGGTACTGCCGCCTGACCAACGGAATATATCTATGTGTGAAAAAAGACCAAGAAAAGAAGACATATGCCATAAGCAAGCTTCTGGAAGATCAAGAAAAAGGCAAGAAACAGTAGCGACTTACTCCATCGAATATAAAGTGTAGAGCCGCTGTTCTCCCTTCACCATAGATGTTTTCAAATACACCTCTTATCGAAGGAAAACTGGCAATGAATAGCCCTAATAGTGCACCAATCACAGGTGGTTGGAATACTTTTCTCAAGACTCTTTGTAGAGTTTCTGTCAACGGTAAAATATCTGCTTCTTGAACAGCTGCTAATTCTTGTAGCGATAATACTCTCGGTAAGTTGTTGATACTATCTGAACTATATGTTTCAGTTAGTGTTGGTTCATAATCTCCATCTACTTCTGAATTAGTAGATTGAGTTGGTAGAGGAGTCTCCTCACAACTACCTGGATCAAAGTTAAAAGACAATTCCTCTATCATTGCCAGCGCTCCACTCGAAGGCGGCCTAGCAAATCCAATTGCATGCCAGTTTGATTGCCCATTCTTGTCTTCACTACTAACTACAAGATGACCACCATCTTTTTGTATACCTCCGAATTCCTCTACAGTGGCAGACATGGATGGAGACATCTTCTCTGGTTCATAATTGAGAATGTGTGATATGTGACTTGGTCGGCGTTGTATTAAATGTTTGTTTGTATTATTGTTAGAATCTGCAATGAGCGGAGATCCTTCTGCAGGTATATTGTTTTCATCATTCTTATCATTCTTTGTTATTATTCCCTTTTCAGTTTCCTTATTTTCCTCTGGTGCTAATAGCCATCCTCCAACACCCTATAGATGTGTTCATGTGTGAGAAATGATAATTAGTAGAATATGACACATATGATGTGCACAATAACTTACCCACTGAAGCACTGGATATAATAACAAGTAAACACTTAAAAAAGCAGTAGGATCAATTCTACCCAACTCTGTTTTGTTATTGAATTGTTTGTGTATTACAGAAAGTAAAGTAATGACTAATCCAGTGCTATTACCGAATGCACATGCAGCCAAACATGATCTTATTTGCTTCTGCGGAGTCTTTGATACTTTCGCAGCAAGATAACCAGTTAGTACTCCACACGATACAACATAGAAGGGCCAAATAAGTAACATCCACAAATCTCCGATTCGATTTGCAACAGATGGACAAACTATCCCATCATCTATAACATCATTTTCTTCATCATTGTTCGGTTGTGGACAATATATAATCTTTGCAAATAAAAAGCATGGTATAGTAACTTGTTGTGATATAAGAGCAAGAATCTTTTTACCCGACGGTGTAACAAATTGTCGTCTGTGAAGATAAAAACCTGCAAGTGCCATTGTTGCAGCTGTACCAACCGCTCGGAGAGAGGCAAGGAAGGTGGGTACCAATGATACCATATTATTTCTTTTTGATGTAATGATATCAATTCAACTATTATATAACTCTTATAGTAGTGACTGCCTCAATATTCTTCTCTTGATATGTTGTTGTCGGTGTCTTAAGAGTTATTCTTTTGATATGTATGTTGTCAGTGTCTCTGAACGATATTCTTCTTATAAAACTCTATAAACTGCCTCAACGACCGACTGTAGCTAATAATATACCCCACTGCTGTACGCATTGCAGCTGACATGCATTTAGTGATGACCGTTTAATCGCTCAATTATTCCGGGCCTGGGTCTATCTTCTGCTCTTATTCGCGGAATAGTAGTATGAGACTGCCTCTGAAGAAGACATACAACTCAACTGGACACATACTACATAGTCTCCCCATAGAACAATTGCCGCTCGTACGCTGCTAGATCGATTGTGCTCAGACAGATTCATACGTTTCCCTATCATGGTGTCCAAGGCAGCAGCCCAGGCAGCCGCTGCCAAACAAAAAGTCTCAAATAATAATACCAAATCGAGAGAATATATTGCAAAAGCAACTCACTCTTCCGAGACTCTTGAGCGTATTAATAAAATTGCTACAATGAAGATCAAAAGTATGGAGAAAGATTCTGACTTTCTTTCAAAAGAGGCTACTGATGTTATTCCCCAGTTTAGCATTGATGAATTGAAAATGGGAAAAGTATTAGGGAAGGGAGGATTTGGTACGGTGAGTATTTCATGGCGGGTGACGTCTTCTATGTTTATGCACAGATAATATGCCCTAATCAATATTGATCATTTCCCTCCCCATAGGTAAAAGAGATACGATCAATCAATTGCAAGGTTGACAACGGGCCAGTTGCAAGTGAAGATGACGAAGAACAAGCTTTACAGGATAAACAATTCATTGCCAATCATTGTCTTCGAGAAAGTGGTGATGCTAGGTATTGTATCAAGGTGAGATACATTACATATTTTTAATGCACATGATATGTTCATATCCGAGATATATATTATGTTTATGCACAAGATATGATCATATCCGAGATGTATATATTTATGCACAAGATATGTTCATATATTTCCGAGATGCACATTGTTATGTATGAGACATAATCAATCTTTCTAATATGAATAATATTCTTAATTGATATATCTCTACAGGCTCTAAGTCCGGAAGTTATTGCAAACAAACAACTCTTTACGCAAGGTACAATCGATATGGCAGTTGAAACTATGTTCCTTTCAGTTGTTAACCATCCACATATCATCACCATGAGAGCCTTTAGTTCGGAAGGAATGATGCATCCCAATTACTTCATCATACTTGATAGGTTATACGATACTCTTGAGGCACGTATTCCCAAATGGAATTTACAAAGCAAAAAGGCAAAAGGTTTCATGAACAAGTTGAAGAAAACTAGTAAATCAAAGTTGGACGAGTTGATGGAAACTAAGTTGTGTTATGCATATGATTTAACAGGAGCATTTGAATATATGCACAAGAATAAGCTTGTCTATCGTGATTTGAAGCCAGAGGTAATTATCAGGATACTTTGTAAATGATATTAATTGTTATCCATCTCACAATATTGTATCTTGTTCTCAGAATGTCGGGTTCAACATCAGAGATGACATAGTGTTGTTCGACTTCGGACTGGCTAGGGAAGTCATGGATAAAGAGAAAGTTACAGACACAACTTGGAAACTTACCGGTGAAACTGGGTCATTGCGTTAGTAAGTTCAGATCATGATGAGATATACGATACAGAGATACTTTGTCTGACCATTGTTTGTGATCTCCCTCTCCCTTCTTCCTCCAACGGTTAGCATGGCTCCCGAAGTGTGCGCCAATAAGCCATATGGATACTCTTGTGATATGTACTCATTTGCAATTATGCTATGGGAAATGCTCAGTTGCACTAGGCCCTTTTCAGGATATTCCCAGAAGATGCACCATGAGAATGTAGTTATTAAAGGGGGTAGGCCAAAGGTTGACGAGAACTGGGGGCCTGCTATGAAGGGATTCTTAAACTCATGCTGGAACCAGGATCTTAATAAAAGACCTACAGCCGCAAAGGCCTCGGCTATTTTGAAGCGAGAAGCAGCCAAAGTGAGTGGGGGTGAAGGTTTAGAGTTGAATAACTTTCGAAGGAAATCAACCTTTGTTAATCGCGACTCATTAAGAGAGTCTCGTATGTCAAGTCTTGAACCAGCTCAACAAATTGTCACTTCATTGAGGGAAGCACTACAAGATACAAGTGATCGAAGTGGAGATGGTGGTCAGTAAGGTGGCATATTGCTTGATATACTTCTGTTTTTGAGGATTTAGTAGATGAGTATTTGTTTGTATAGTACACAAAAGTAAAAGGTTAGGAGTTACATATCACTAGTTGAACATACTTGCCTTATTGTACACAATTGACTACTCTTCATCGTCATCCCCAATCCAATTCAAGCTCTTCTTTACTGCCTTGCTCCAACCCTTCCAACATCTTGCCCTTTCTTGAGTTTCCATACTTGGTGTCCACATGCAGTTCTTCTTCCACATCTTACCCACCTCGTTCATATCCTCCCATACTCCAACTTCAATACCCGCCGCAAACGCCGCTCCAAGTCCAGTAGTTTCCAAGTATTCTGGTCGAACTACTGGTACATTCAATATATCAGACTGAAATTGCATAAGGAATCTGTTTGCAGTAGCTCCACCATCGACACGCATTTCTTTTAACTGAACAGACGAATCAAGTACCATAGCATCAAAGACTTCTCTGGCTTGATAGGCACTAGATTCGAGTGCTGCTCTAACAATATGTGCCTTGGTATGAGATGCAGTCAAACCAACCATACAACCTCTGGCATCTGGTCGCCAATGAGGAGCAAATAACCCACTGAATGCCGGTACTAGATACATATTTTCATTCGATGTAATTGAAGTTGCAAGTGCTTCAGTTTCAGAGGCTGAATTGATAAGTTCAAGACGATCTCGCAACCAGCCAATAGTCGAGCCGCTAAATGCCACTGATCCCTCGAGCGCGTAAACAGGTGATGATTGATTAGAAAGTTGATAAGCCACAGTAGTCAACAGTCCCTGCGTACTCGGTATCAACTGCTCTCCTGTATTCATCATTAGGAAAAGACCCGTACCGTATGTGCATTTGGCCTCACCAGGCGCAAAACAAGCTTGACCAAATAATGCTGCCTGTTGATCACCTAATATTGAAGCGACAGGAATGTTCTTCAATGCCATTTTATTACCAGAGCAACACTCAACACCATGGATAACTCCCAAAGTAGAACTCGACGGTGCAATCTTTGGCAACGCAGTATCAATTGGGATTGTTGTTGTGTCGGCACTATCTTTCCAACAGACACTACCGCCACATACCGCATCCACTAAACTCTCATCCCATTCAACAGTTTCTAAATTCATGAATAGCCAACGGGAAGCATTGGATACATCAGTTTTGAACACTCCACCTTCATGTGCTAACCTTTGATTTACCTCACTCTCGGCTATACTTCGCTTATATCCCGTGAGCATATATAATAACCATGTATCAATAGTACCAAATCTAACATGGGATCTTTCACTTGATGATGTTAAATCTTGTTGCAATTTGGGTATGTTATCAATTAACCATCGTATTTTTGTCCCTGCAAAGTAACTTGCAATTGGCAATCCAGTTTTAGATCGTAATGCATCTTTAGCATCACATTCATCACCTGAATTTGTATTCTCAGACATTATTGTTTCAGCTACTGATGCAGTTCTCGTATCATCCCAAACGATGGCATTGTAATATACTCTTCCAGTCCTATCATTCCATGCCACAGTAGTTTCTCTTTGATTTGTAATACCCACAGCTTTAATAATTGATACCTTTGTTAAATCAGCATGTGAACCTAAATCTGATGTAATATCTAATCCATACTTTAACAATTCCTCGGATGTCTTTGCAATACAGATTGATACGGAATCATAAATATTAAAGGGATCATGTTCATGCCATCCCGCACACGATGAGGTGTTGTTATTATTATTATATGGACTTGTTTGAGGGAAGCATTGCTCGAATTCAACTTGAGCTGTGGATAATATCCGACCAGAAGATGTTACTAATAGGAAACGGGAACTTGATGTACCCTGATCAATTGACCCAATAAGAGATGGGGAGGATGTGGAGAGGACAGAGTCAAGGATTGATTGGTCAATTGATACTTTGCATTCAAAGGGGGATGTCATGATTAATTGCAGTTGTAGTTAAGTATTATTATATCTGATGATACTGCACAACTAACTGTTGTACATATCGTGGTATATCGATGATAGGCGTTGGATGTAGTGAATACTTTATCACAACTCTATGGTACTCCAAGCATATCAAAAAATCTTTCCATTTTTCAAAAGACATATGGGTGGATTAGCTGAGTGGGTATCCTCGTATCCGGTACTAGTATCGAATCGACCTGAGAAGCTAACAAAAAAGATGAGACAGGCAGGATTAGGTTGACATCAATTGAAGTTGCAGTAGCATACCTATAGCCCTGACACCTACTGCCATTGCAAGCAGTAGTCCTTCATCTTAGTATCTTAGGATCCATTACTGTTGCTACTGCTTCGCTACTCAACACCATTGAAATCAAATATGCAATATCCACATCGCATCATCCCTCATGGACATGACCCTTCAGATGAAGCACCACTTGGATTAATCATTGCAATTCCAATCTTTTTATGTCTCAATATTATCCTTGCAGTTATTGGAGCTCGTTGGATGAATCGTCTATCACACGATACTTCTGAAGATGTATTGACTGCTCACTACCTCGGGGGTAGGTCGTTCGGACCGTGGCTATCTTTAGGTAAGATGATTGTGCACAATGGTCACAACCACCCTTTGATTTAGGCATTGGGTTATGATTGTGAAACCAAGTGTTATGAATGTGTACTTACTTTGAGTTGAATTATGCATATGATATGGTTTCGCAATTTCACTAACAAATGCTAACCTCCCTACCTCCACCTCCCTCTCTTCTTGGATATGCTTGTGACCATTGTGTGGAATCAACTTCTGATTCACTTAGGTACAATGGTATGTAACATGTGATGAGTGATGACCAATTACTCTCTCACCATCAATAATCTTCTTTTTTATTCACACATACCTCTTGCTTATATAGTTTGCAAGTCTCTTCTCCGGTTTTACAGTGATCGGTATTCCAAATGGTGCATACTATCATGGATGGATTGAATTAGAACGTATTGCATATGTTGCAATGCTTACATTTGTATTTTCTGGAGCTGCGGTTAGACTTCGTAAAGCATCTCTTGTTCGTAATCATCAAACGCCATCAGATTTCATCACAGACATGTTCCAATCACAGCTGTTACGTTATGCTATTATTGTGATCCAATTGCTCTCACAGTTTATTTGGATGACATCTAATGTGTTAGCCGTGAAGAATGCCTTTAATGGTAAGTAGAAGGTTTAGAGATATGTGTTCATATAGTGTGTTCATATCATATGTGCATATCATGTGTGTTCATATCATCAACCATTCTGCACTGCCTTACTACTCGTATTATATCAAAATACCGATAGGTGCCTTTAAACTTGACGCAGACAATCCATGGTTCACAATTGGAGTAGTTGCATTCATACTTATTAGTGAGTGGTTTGGCGGACTTAGTGCCGGTAAGTTCAAGAGTAGATGACTTGTGTGCATGCTCACCTCAGTATGCTAACATTCAAGTACAATCATACAATACATCAAGTTGCATTGACTGACTCAGTTCAAGGAGTCATCATGATCTTTGGGGCAGTGAGCGTGACTTGTGTCATTAAGTATTATTGGGGAGGATGGGTTGCATTAGATCCAAGTACCTTCCCTTCTCCTGAGTTCTACCAGGAAAGTCCGCGTTTGTATTGTTTTATCGTATGAATTCATGTGTTCAATATGAAGTCTCAATGATTTAGCTACTTCATTTGAACTTCATTTGCTTTTATTTGATTGCCTTTGCAAACTACATGTACTAACAGAGGATATATCATCTCTCTCTTCACCTCATAAACCGTGACAACGCGCATCTTCCAGACGCCCACTAAAAACCAACAATGGATATGGTTTCAGCTCACTCTCCTTACAGTAAGCCAATCATTCTACCCGGTTACAATTCAGCGTATCTATGCTGCAAGCTCATTAGAGGGAGTTCGTATGGGCGCTTTAACTATGTTTGCCGGCCGTAAGTATGCATGATGCTCGATTCTATGCTGATACTGCATACTTCCTAACACAAACCTCTTCAAAGCTTGGATATCAACTATTGGATCCATTTTTATTGGTACAATGGGCGTCCAAATCTTAGGAGAGTCATGCTCAACTCTACCAGTGTCTGAACAAGAAGCATGCATGACTCCAGACTCCCCCATGTAAGTTTCGTCAAGTCTTTAAACTTACCCCACATGTCTTCTCGTCTTGCTCAAACTCTCTTTTCCCACGCTACACAACGACCTCACAGTGGTGGATTTCCCGAAGTTTCAGCAGTTATTTTGTACACATCGGCATTAGCAGCCATCATGTCCACTACCGATTCCGTGCTTATTTCGATCTCACAAATCATTACAAGTGATATCCTTTACCCTATGCGTCCAAATGCTACCCCAAAACAAGTTGCGTGGGCTGGAAGGTTTGTTTCTCTGGTGGTATCGATTCTTGCGCTTGCTTTGGGATTATTGTGGAAGGGATCTATTATCCTACTCTTTGATCTATCTCTTCCAATTTCAGTCCAGATGGTACCCGCCTTCTTAATAGGATTGTATTCTAAGTATCGACCGCATCCGTGGAGCCTCGCTATTCCAACTTGGGGTGGGATGTTAGCCTCTGTGTTAATTACAATCTGGTGGGAGCACGATTCTCTCCACGACGCAGTATTTGTCTTTCTTCTCAATTTCGGTGCGATGCTCCTTTGTGAGCTAGGAAGATTGATGTGGAATCGTAAGCTTCGTTTCAATATGGCGGTACTACGCAATCTTCATAACACTAAGGCCAAAGCCAAGTCCCTTGATCTGGATGACGATGAACAAGATCACCAAGATCCATACCCTAACCGTCCTGAGTGGGACAAGCCAAAGGTGAAACGTTTCGGAGTCAACTCATTGAGCCCTAAGCTGCTTGAAGCGATGATGATGGGGATGCAAGAACCAATTAAGAATTACCAATATGTTCTACTCATGTTGTTATCAGTGTCGATTACAGGAAAGTCCGCGTTTGTACTGTTTTATCATGTGAATGGTTGTGTTTATATTGAAGCTTTGGTGTCTGGCTACTTCATTTGATCTTCATTAGCCATGTTTGATTGCCTTTGCAAACCTGTACTAACAGGAGCTACTCTCATCTCTCTTCATCTTCATGAACTGTGAAACGCGCATCTTCCCAGTACCTTTGACTCCTGAGTCCTTGCCAACACTTGATGGTGTGTTTACAATCCTTCCAGCTACATTTCGAGGACTTCCCTGGTGGTATGTACAATGTATGGTGTAATGTTTAATCTCAACAATCTTGCATTGCCTAACCCACCTCTTTCTTTTTATTAAAGGGCATTCAAAGCAATCATTCTAATCTTCATCTCAAGTCTACTCACACTCCCGATTATCTTGGAGATGCCAAAGGATTACCCTTTTGATAAGAATGCACTACTTAGATCAGGAGTTGAAGCTGATATCGTTGAACTCGAGCCGGAGGAAAAAGGCACTCGTACAATGTTTGATGAAGTTAATCAACATCTCAAAAGTCGTAGAGAGTTGATCCGTGAGCAAACGACACGCATCGAGGCGATCAAGAAGGATGCATATGATGTTGCTGAACAAAAGAGGCTTGATGATGAGTCATCAAAGAGCGCGACAGCTCACCTTAACACTCTGGTGAAGGAGCCAACAAGGCGCACTATGCCCATATTCGAGTCTCAATGGAAATTAATGCAAACAAATGAGGGCGTTGACGAAGAAGACGGTGTTGTTGATGAAAAAGAGGTCAACTATGATGTAGAGGGAAAAGGAGAAGACAAGTTTGCAGATAATGAGGTTGAGTAAAGCCCTGTAGTGGTGATGATGAACGAGAGGTGTTAAATCTAGGAATAGTGACTGTTTGTGTTACTTACCATATCCAAGTATCAATGTATTTTCAAACCAGATATCTCCATCTTCTCCTAGCTTTACCTGTTGGGATATTGAGATATATAATTGTTAGAGAGTTCATAAAGTGAAAGATTTGGGATATATAATCAACCACAAGCGGAATCTTGTATTGATATTGCATCCATTTTGTATGTTGAAAACATACACACCCAATAAACATGAGATAGTGTCTAGGAGGTGCTTTTAGCGAATTAGAATGCTTTCTTCTTAATCTCCCCAAACAAAACTCACCTTCACTCTGCTGAATGCTTATTCATAATCTTTGCCAATTCTACCTCCCAGGGTGATTCTTCTGTTTCTCTCTTTGGCGCTTCACTACCATAATACAGCTTGAACAAGTCATCGGGGCTCGTTTTCCTCCTTCCAGCATACATGTTAACAAACTTGTAATTCATGAATGTCACATATAATACTCCATGTTTTTGCCATCGACGAGGTGAGCACAGCGCTGGAGCTCCTGATATGATTGCTAGTCTCTCTTGTACAATATCACCTGATGATAGATCATATGGAGGGGTAAACAAGGCCGCCCGTCGTCTCAAAAGAGATACCATATCATAATCTTCCATCAAACACTGATCTGGATACCCTCCTGTAAAGTGGAAGACACACGCGTGCAGTGATAGGACTTGATCTCCGTATGGTAGACTGAAAAGGTAGTTTCTGACATTTGTGAAGAATTCAAGTGCTCGAATACCTCGAGGGCAGTATGTCGCTGTCTCTGAGGACGATGATTCAAATGGCATTGACAGACCTTCTGGAGATGTATCAACACCAAAGGAAAAGGCACATGAATTGACTCTCTGCCGTCTATCATCGCTGTTTTCTAAAGTAGATTGTATCTTTTCATCCCAATGTTTAGGCATGGTTGTATCACTATGACAGAATGTAAGTATGCGTCCTGTAGCAACATGTGCACCAAAGTTTAGACATGGACCTCGGCCTCCCCCAGATTTGTATGAGAATATAGATACCCTTCCAAAGTATGGTTTGTCACTGTTACTACCATCATTATCTGTGTCAATGTTTTCATTATCATCCCCTGTCAATGGTAGTAGTAACTCCAAATCACTACATCCCCCGGCATCAACTACTACTACTTCAATTTCATTGGGATCTTGAGCCAATTCAAGTGCTTTTGTCAACTTCTTAAATAGATGAGATCCCTTTTCCCGATATGCTGGTAGGATGAGTGATATTCTATATGGATAATTGCAATCATTGACATGTTTCTTATTCCTCGATACAGCTATAGGAGTAACCGGAGATCTCGGTATATAATAGAATGATTTCACTTCCTCTAATGACGGAAGAATCAATAGATATTTCCAAAATATTGACATTCGTTGTAATAATCTATTATGTGGAAATTGTCTAAGCAATAATGTTGTTGTATGTGGATATTGTCCTCTCTGCTGCTGTTGATCTCCATATATCTGTGGCCATTTTGATGGATAATACGGTCTCATAGCCAAAGAAGCCAATCTTCTACATATATCATTCGTACGGAGGACATGTATAAGAGAAGCATTTGCATGACATTTCAATTCTTCAAATGAATCCATATTTGATAAAGCTCTTTCTCGACTATAACCATTCTTTGTTGGTACCGATAAAGGAGTTAATACTTCTGGATGACACTTCTCGAATAATCGTAGTAATGATAAATATCTTTCCCATGGTGATGCTCTTTCTAATTCTGATCGGCTATGTGTAGTAAGTGGTATCCAAGTTGCATCATCTCCATGATCTGCAAGCGCACTATCTTGTAATGGACGACCAATTAACCCCCCAAACAAACTCCGAACTAGGATACGTGTTCTTCGGTATATATTATAACACCAACCTGATGATAATGGGATAGATTTATTATAATGATAACCTGATACAGCCAAACATGAGAAGCATAAACCCCACGTTAAAGTTGATTCAATTGGGAGGGGTAGATATGAATTAGGACCGCCTATATGCATAGTCGCAAGGATTTTCATGATTTGGGAGATAATATTATGAGTATCACTGTCTTATTCTATATGTGTCGAGATAGCCGATATATGCACTCTTTACATGTAAGGCAATGCTGCAATTGAAGGAAACATAAGTTGCTATCTTGAACTGTAATGTGTGGTGTTTTATACGCCAAAGAGATAGACCATCAATAAATTTCAATTCTAATCTACGGTTTGATCGCTAGATTATCATCTTAGTAGTTTGTCCTTTCGGTAATACTGAGAGGTGATACCAAGAGCCTTGCTAGTAGTATGTTGAACATTGGTAGTATATGCGCTCGTCATATTCGGCGTCGGCGACCTCGAGTGTTAGTTGTTGTGAACTCCCTACGTCATCATAGCTCAAGATCAATAATCACTACCACTCAACAAATTATAAATTTACCAAGCACACATATCAGACATGATACTCACCAATACTCTGCAGTTAGTAGATGTTTTGCAACTATAAATAAAGAACAAGACAATAATATTGATGATGAAGGTGAAGAAGATTGGATGCCTCCCGATGATAGTCCCCTTAATAACAAATCATTTGAGAAATCCAACACAACATCACAACCATTCGATAATTCAACATTTGACCTACCAGATAATATGGAAATGGTATCACCAGAGGATATACCAGATGATGCTGAAATTGAAGTTATTGATTTAGAAGCTACATTGAATAATAAATACAATCAGCAATACCTACAACAACAACAACAACAAGAAGAAGACTTGGAGAGTAGTACTAGTGCACAAGATTTGTCTCCTTCAGAGTTTGATGTTGAAATGAGTGATGTTGGTTGGAAGGAGATACTAAAGGAATTGAGAGATGCTGGGAATACGGATATGATAAATAGATTGGTAAATGAGTACAAGTTGGAAAGTTATTTAGAGGCGTTAGATGAAGAAGATGATGAAGAAGATATGAACAACATTGAAGAAGACAGCAGTGCTGCACTTGTTCCAACTTCAGATAAAGAAGATGAAGATGAATGGGATGAAGAGTTTGAACAGTCACTACAAGGTCTATCTCTAGATGAAGTTATCGATGAACTAATTGAAAATTCACCGTCATTATCACAATTAGAAATGGAGATATTATCCCAAGAGTTGGATAAGTCAGAACAAACCGAAGGAGAAGGGATTGACTATGACACTTTAGATGATATAGATTTGACTACTAATTCGGCCTATGGTGATTTCCGTGCAATGGTATTGGAAGACTATTGGGACCGACAAAAGGCTAGAGGACAAAAGATGATTGGTGGTGGTGGTGGTGGTAAGAAGACACAGGAGGCTGATAGGCAGAAGAAGATGCAACAAACTGAAGAAACGACAACAAATTGGTCTACAAAATCAGACTTTGAAGAATATCCTCCTGACTGGAAAGACTTTGATTCCCAAAGTGCATTCAAAGCTGACTTTTCTGAAGAGGATGATGATTCTTGGGACCCCCCAACGTCTAGTAATGAGACGACAGAGGAAAGTTCAGGGAGCGAAGACATAGACACTAATAATCTCGATGGTACAATTGATTGGCTACAGGCACGCCGTACTCGTCTTGGAGATCCAGGAAAGGGAGGTAGTGACGGCAAGAAAGCCACTCATTTATTGACACCACAACAAGCAGAAACATTCCGAAAGCAGAATAGCCAAATCGAAGTGATTCCACATACTTTATTCACCACTACTGAGGTATCAAACTCTCTCACTGCTCAGGGGGCTACGGACATACATATTATTGATACATCAAAGTTCACTTTAGAGCATGGTGCAGATATAGGTTGCAGATATATCATGCTAGCAACGGGTAGAAACTCATCACATATCCGTGTCTTGGCCGACTCAGTTGTGCGGAACTTGAAAGCGAGAAAACTAAATGAACGACACGTTATCGGAGCTTCCTTGGGAGCTGAAGGCGGAGAGGACATATTCTCAAATAAGAATACCCGTAATAGAGCTCGGCGTAATGGTGCTTTGAATACATCAGGGAAGATTGATGATGATTGGATTGCGATAGATTGTGAAAACATTCATGTTCATATCCTGGAAGAGGATAGCCGTAAAGCTCTCAACATTGAAGGTCTTTGGGATTTATCGAATCCAAAGAGTGATGGTTCAAAGCTGAGAGCACTTGATCTTAACGATGATGATGCAATTGATACCTATGTTGCTGAGAATCCCATCCCTGATGAGTATTCTCATAAGATATTTGGAGGAGTAAGAAGTAGTGAACAATGGATATCAGGGGACGCAGGAGGAAGAGTCCACTCAATACCCTACCATTCTCAGAACAAGAGCTATAGCGAGAAATGGAGCGGTGGAAAGAAGAACAGTAGCAAGGGAAGAAGAAGACGTTGAAGGTAAATTTAGCACTTAATATTACATAAACTCAGCTCATGAATGAACTTTCCAAGTTTGGAGCTGTTGACCACTTTTTCATTGTCTTGCTTTTACGAACGTCATCTTCCTCTACATCGTCTGCGAATCTATAGTAAGACGAGGCGTCGTCTTCAAGAAACTTACCACTTTTTGTAACACAGTCAAATAGGCACAAGTGAGTAGCTAGTACGTGTCCAAGTGCACAGGCATCTTCTCTTGATGCAGCAAAGTTTTTATCAACCAAATATGACACCGCATCACTGCCGAGGAAGCAGTTCTTATACGTCTTCATGTTTTTCTTTCTTGTTTTGCATTCGATTCCCTTACTCAACTTATTAGCAATAGAATAAAGTGTTAATGTCTCTTCTTCAATTTGGCGTCGATGGAGTATCAAAGCGTCATCTAATTGATTGCCTGACTTAGTAAGCTGCGAGGGTTGCAAGACATTGATACTACCATTTGTGCTGCTTGTGCCAGATATGAGTATCTGAGAACTATCACCTGAAGTTGATAAGCAGGCCAAAGCGGTGACAGATATATGCTCGAGTTCAGGAAAATACCTATTTGCAATGCCATGATGAACAGCGTTAAAGCAGCGAGGAGTTCCTTTCTTTGTGCTAGTTGCAGGCAAAGAAAATGATAACACCTTGCCATCATCAGAAGCTGACGAAAACGACAGAAGACTGGCTTTCTCAACTGTAGGACCTTGTTGTAATGATGTGATCCGTAAGGTATGGGCTCCACTAATGCATATCTCTTCCTTGTATACACTCGAGGAAGTCTTTGTCGTTCCCACCTTCCACACTCGCATGTCACCACTTCGATTTCCAGAGACGAACATTGTATTGTCCCGGAGGAAAGTCAAAGATGTGATGCCAAATGACATATTCTCTCCAACAGTACATAGATCAGGCTTTCCATGTGAGAATGAACGAGATATACTCCATATACGGGGAGAATTAGGAAGAAAGACTGAAAGAGGAGATGAATAGGCCCAATCATGAGTTCTAGTGATACAGAAAAAAATTCTTTAAACATGATACGTCATATTCACTTACCATTCTTCACAGATATCCACAGCCTTACAACTCCCAGTCGATCTAGAAAAAGATGATAATCATAGAATGAGGTGCTTGATAGACAATTCTAAGCCACAAGTTTCAACACACAAAAACTTACCTCCACTTAGCAACATGTTCTTTTTGGAAACTGATGTGATGGACTCGACAACGGCATCATGTTCAAGATCCTGAGAAAACTTGACTTCAGCAACATTGGAATCCTTCAATAGCGGGAGCTTACTATCATCCTGGTTAACTTGTGTTACTGTCCATACTTTCACTACTGGATGTCTTTTAGTAATAGTCGCAAAGTCACAGCTACACCCGATAATATGTCTTTCCTTTGCAGCCTTGGTAACAGCAGCAGATCCATCCTTCATTGCCTTCTTGGTTAAAGCTGCTGCCATGGCCATATCCACTTTATCTGTTGGTCTCACATATTTACCATCATTCAGCATTGCAATACCTTGTATTGATCGACTATCAATGTCCTTAAATGCTGCTAGTAGCAACCGGTCATCGTCATATGTATCATCACAACTGAACCTCGAATCCCAAAGCCTAATTTCTCTATCTTTGCTAGCTGACAGAAACCGTCCCTTCTCATCAACTTTCACTAAACATGTAACTGCCGTCGAATGACCTACAAAGTCACGAACATGCTCGAACTTATTATTACTTGTTAGTGTCCACACTTGGATTACCTTATAAAAGAGAAGATAAGTCAGACATGTGTATAGAGTCAGACATGTGTATAGAGCATACCAAAGCAAGAAATAACTAAAACACTCACCCTGTCACACTTAGATGCAGTCAAGAAAAAGCTATTGCCCAATGCAACAATCGATGTTACAGCATTCTTCCCATCATCCGGGTCGGAATCAAAAGTAGACATTTGACTCGAGGACGAATCAGACTCAATTGAAGATGTACTTGCATCAGACCTAGCTCTACTAAATGATGTCAAGCTAGACATCTTACTCATTGCCTGTGCAGCAAGTTTAGGAGAAGGAGAACTGGGACGATACCCTCCAATAAAGGAAGTAGATAATGATGGATGAGAAGAAGAACCCAATATACCACAATGTCCTGATGGATGCGCGGATAGAATGCCCTGAATAGCTGCACGCCTTCCAGACCCCCCTTTATCAAAGTCTACACCGGAAGATGATGAACATGCTGCTTGGACAATCTCTTGTCCCTCAATTGTTTCTAAATCTACAAACTGCCCATTAACAAAAGTTAGCTTAACTTTTGGTTGACGCTTTGTATTAATCTTCGTTAATATCTTTTCATCTCCTTGAGATGATATTCTAGCTGGAGGTGATGTTGATGAATCATTATCTGATGCTCTTGGTGAACTCTTATTATCCGATAAAGGTGATGATGGCTTAGTTGGTGAAGTATCTGTAGTACCATTCTCATCAAATGTTTCATTGCAAATATCACTCTCCTAAAAATAAACAACATAATGATATGAGAACATCAAAGGTACATATAAATTATCATAATGACACCAGTAAATCATATCTTATCTTACCTCGGGCAATATCGGCATCTTATCTAGGTTCTTAGACTTGGATCTTGACTTCTTACTCTTCCTAATAATATATGATATGAACAGAAAGTATTTGAAATGGATATGAGTATGCAATGAGTTCAATACGTTTATGATATGAACAGAAAGTATTTGAAATGAGTATATAGTCCAATGTCAATATGATTATGTTTTGCATAATATAGTTCATATTCTTATGATGTATCTTATGTGCATAAATTATATAAACTTCAAAGAAGAAAGAGCTTGAATATAATACGATGTATAATATATATATTACTTACCGCCTCTTCTTCTTATCTCGTGGTACATCTAACCATTCACCCTCATCAACCTTCTCAGGATCAGATTTGCCAAGACAAATCACACAACACTTTTCACTACTTTGGTTATTACCCATATTTACTTAGCAAATCATCAAATATATTATCAAACCATGTAGTATTTGTCCATTAACCAGCAATTATCGCTCCAACCATCTACAGCAGACATAAACTTGCCCATGCATAGAGCAATGCACTTGATTTCGTAGCAAGCCCACTTTTGTCATAAAAAAAGATACCAAGAAAATGATATCGGTATCCTACTCGGATTTATGGGGTCCTATCTCCCCAACATCATAATCAAGGACTGAGATCTTCTCTTCATCCCTTTGTAGTTCCTTCTTGTGCATATCAAGATATCCTACTACTTATCTTTCATAATTTGGGGACTTGTAACTAGCTTTAACCTGGAGGTAGTAATCTACTCAAAAATGATGCAAATGAGTCTTCAACCTTGGTCGGTACAATATTCATCAGATCTGAGACATCTTCTCCTTTCCAAATACCAGTCCGCACTAAGCATGAATTCCAACCCATTGTGGTTGCAAGTGCAACATCTGAATAGGGATTATCACCCACAGTCCAATCTCCAAGTCTCGTTCTTTTGTATTTGGCGAGCATTGAGCTAATAGTTTGGATAGAGCAGTCTTACCAGTCAAAGGTGTTGGTTTGCCGACAGTTGTTGCAATTAGAGTTCTCCCTTGATCACTTGTTGATTGTTTTTTTGATTTCAATGAATAGTATGAAGTTGATGTAGACGATGATGTTGCAGATTGATATAAAGTCTCAAGACACATTCTATATGAGCCCTGAGTCAATCGAGGATGCACTGCTAGACCACTATACACTAAATCTGGATTTGTGAACCACACCTCAACTTCTTGCTTTGCATCTTCATTATCTACTAGCACTCGAGGTCCACTAGGATTTCCGTTAGTTAGCAACACATCCAAAAATAATTGTAATGATTCTCCTAAATCCTCTGCGTCTTCAAATATCAAGATTGCTTTGACTGGATCATCAGTATCATCGGTTTGTATTGCATCTTGCTCTCGTCTTCTCGGAAATAACGATGGATGTCTTTTACCGTACTCTCGAACTCCCTCTGCTTTGTGTAAACCATAGGCACGTGCAACATCTGCACAGTTCTCGCCAACAATCAATACACGGCTGTCTTTTAACCGCGGTACAACTTCAGTTTGTAAAGGTGTATGTGATAATATAACTTGATCTGATAATATTTTCATATCAAAGGTATTAGATAATCTCTCCGCCCGTGTTGATTCAGTTTGTCCACCACCATTTGTACATACAACAAAAGGGATTTGCAAAGACTTCAGTTTATGTAGAGCTTCTTTTGATCCTGATATAGGCACTCCTTCTTTCGATAGACAGCCATCAATATCTAGTATGAATGCTAGTTGTTTTGATGATGATATCATTCTATCGCATTTACTTTGTAGGTATAATAGGATCTATCTGTCGATATCAAAGGTTTGTTACGTACTACAAATAACCAATGTTTCCTTTCAATTAGATGAGATAAGTATGCCCGCCGTCGATATAAAACCCCACTATTATCCTTTTAGTTAGCTGTTGAGATTACATACATATCATATAGACGCCGACTTATGATGGTTGACTCTTAGTAGGCAGTTACATAACCCAAAATAGTGCGACAATCTAGTGGATTTTAGTAGCAAAAATGCACGG
>Ga0075439_12409_pt1 | contig 22688 bp, 14 predicted proteins | sample MintriSingleCell_FD_74264 | JGI IMG/M metagenome (GOLD analysis project Ga0075439, IMG submission 74264) | Marine eukaryotic communities from Monterey Bay, USA to study complex ecological interactions - Minidiscus trioculatus JGI Plate_4_G5... | ecosystem: Environmental > Aquatic > Marine >... | reverse complement strand
GATACACTAAATTTATAAGGTATTTGATATCTTGTATATATGATCTAATATCATGCGCAATATTAGGTATTAGATATCATTACTGATGTGGTATGCCAAGGTCAAAGTTTGTCTTTTGCACTCAAACTTGCTTTTTTTCAGACTTAGCCATTTTGAGAGAGAAGGATACGGTATCCTAGGGGTCGTTTTCACAGTCGAATTTTTGACAGACACTTTCAGAGTTTATTCCTCAAGTATGGTACTGAGTTATGTTCTACAACCACTTCTTTATGTATATGTGGAAAGAGCTATACTAACAACGATCATCTACTTTTATATGATGATTCAACTACGCTTCCTCTTCCCCGCGAAAAGCTTCTTTTGAGGACATAAATCGAACAGATCGGGTAACTTTCGACTTAGATTGTACATGAGAGACAATCCAGATACATGTGTACCACTCCAATCAGCTCGATTTGGCCTCCCGATCCAAGCAATAGCACTTGGCATCATCTCCAAATCCATATCAAGGAACTCTTGAATGTTTGACGCGGTATCATATTCACTTAAAAAGTGGGTCTGTAATATCTTCTGGCGTGCAACTTCGACCTTGTCTTTGTTCTTGTTCAATTCTAAATACAATAAAAGATCATCAGGCAGATTCATATCATCCACGTCATAATGAGTGACGGAACAAAGAGTATGATTGGAGTTGTATGTGTCCATGATACTTGTTTTGCTACAAAGAAGTGTCGACATAGCCTCCCATCCTCTCTCGGTGATCAACTCATTAACGTCCTCCTCATCGTCAGAATCATCATCTTCATCCAGAGTACAACCTTCGAGATCAAGTCGTCTCAACGTTTTGTTGTGTCTCAAGGCACTTGTAAAAGCAATCAACGTATCATCATTAAGTCTGTTATCGTTTAAACGAAGTTCTTCTAGTGCAAAGTTGGGCCTTCGGAGGTAGCCTGTGATAGCTTGCCAGCTTCTAGGTGTCATCGAACTATTGCCGCCCAAACTTAGACACTTTAAGGAGCTCATATTTGATACCATCCGTATCAAACTTTGGAATCCCTCATAACCAATTTCATTTGAATCTAGATGTAGTTTCACTAATTTCATTGAGGAACTTTGTGATAAGTTGAATAATGTTTGCCAACCTTGTGAAGAAATACTGTAGTCCGAGTACTGAACATTTAACATATTTGACATCTGGAGCGTTCTCAATGTACTCATATTGCTCAATAAACTGCCTAGAGAAGTCAAACCTACATCCCCAATACTATTTTGGGAGATATCAAGCTTAACTAACTGAGAACCTCTCCCTTCATTACCTGATATGTTAAGCTTCACTAATTGGGCTCCATTTCTTTGTAATGAGTTGAAGAATGTAACCCAGCCTGCTGGGGTCGATGAACTCATGCCCTTCAGACCAAGCGACTTCAATGTACCAATATTAGCCAATGAAGGTAAAGAAGAATCATGTATCTGATTGCTTTCGAGGTTAAGATTCTCGATCGACGCTTGTGATAATTGATTGAATAGTGTCTTCCAGGCTCTATAATTAAGTGTGCTGCTGATTAATTGCCTCCAGCCAAGATCAAGCACCTTGAGTGAAGATAATCCACTTAGGGCACTTCCTAATATGTTTGATCCCTCGTCAGTAATTCCAGTATTGCTTAAATCTATATCGACCAGTTTGCAATTCGGATGACGTATAACAGTTGACAGTGCTCCCCATCCAACAGAAGTAATTTTATCATTACCCCTAAGGCATAACTTCTTTAATATACTGTTGCCTACGAATCCATCACATAATATACCAAGTCTATCATCACCAAGGTGACAAACTGGAAGACGGAGATTCACCAATTTAGATTCTGGGTGGTTCAATACTTTCCCTACTGCTCTGCATACAATTGTCCCCAACTTAACTTGCTTCACTTTTGATGCTACTGGTCCTCCCTCATGACTAAATTCTAATCTCTCTAGACTGGGATGGCCTTGTAAACCTTCAATCAACCCCCCACCAAACTTATCACTAATATTAATTGAATAAAATGATATAGATGTAATGGAACTGTTCCGGTATATGCACGAGAAGAAGTCTTGAAGTTGCTGTCTTTTAGGCAAGTTTTGTCCTTGTTCTCCTAAAATGTAATTCTTTCCATACGGTCTATATCTAAACATGTCCCAACAGAGTTTATGAGCAGCCTCTTCAGGTGTGTATTGTCGGATATACAACCGTCATATTCTTTCCAATCAATACTATTAAAGAAACATTCTCCACCATTGCAATTCAATTCTATATCAAGGCCGGTGATACTTGGATCATTCTCTTTGAGTTTTTGCAAATGATTCTCGTCCAATACGTAATATCCATCGCCTTCATCATCACTGTAATCCTCTTCAATATCAATGTTATCATTCACATTGTAATCGTTGATCTCGATAGGGTCAACTTGATTGTTTGTGTCCTCCATTGTGTACTTACAGTAGGCATTAGTATATCGATTATCTATGCAAAGGATCGAGTAGTAGTTTGTGTCTGCTATAAAAGATGATGGGATCAGAATATCTTCGCCGGATCAAAAAGGATGGTAAGAGTATTAACTGATGTATTGCGTATATTATCAGCAGCAATTGCTATTACTTCTAAAAACACTTATATTGCAATGTTCACAACCAAATTTTTGGTAAAAAGTTGGATTGTGTATAAGATGAAGGCTGAGTTTGGTATACCAAGACCGACACTGATGGAAAAAGCGTTGAAAAATGATGTATTGAGTATATTATTAGTGTATTAGCGGCTGAATTGCTGTACTAATCGATGACAATATAATGATGACAGGGGTTCATATCAAAACGCTGCCAAACATCGACGATGTATCGAAATGAAGGACTTGAAAACTGGGGGGGGGGATTGGGTTCTAGTTTTATGTGAATAGGATACACCGGACCACCACCATTTGAAAGAGCACTCTATTCACCTATCTAGAGACACTGATTAAGTACCTGAATAGACCGTTGAATTTAAATACTATCACTCATATTTAGTCTGCGCACTGGATAGAAAATCGGTATCTCCTAAATGGTGAATACCAGTAATACCAAGTAGTAATAGTAATTCAATCTCCTTATAAAGTAACATATGTATTGATTAATGACAAGTTATGATCCACTGTTTACGAGTACTAGCCTACACAAGATGGGCATCATGCTTCCTCTTCCCTACAGATGACTTCATTTGAGCAGTCTTCAAATCCAAAAGATCTGGCACTCTCCTCATTAGATTGTACGTGAGTGATAGTGATGATCCAGATGCACATGTACCACTCCAACCAGTCTGAGTTGTCCTCCCGATCCAGGCAATAGCAGTTGGCATCACCTCTAATTCCATGTCTAGAAACTCTTGCATGTTAGATGACTCATTGTCTTCGGTTGAGAAGTGAGTTTGTAGAATCTTCTGACGTGCAACTTCTGCTTTGTCTTTATTCTCATTCAATTCCAAATACGATACAAGATCATCGGGAAGATTCATCTCTTCGTGATTATCACCAACTTTATGAAGTGTGTGGTTGGAGATGTAGGTATCTAGTATGCTTGATTTGTTGCAAAGGAGTGTCGACATAGCCTCCCATCCCCTCTCGGTGATCAACTCATTGTTAACGTCAGCATCATAATCAGAATCACTATCGACTTCTTGATACAAATGAATCTGTTCCAAAGTTTTGTTATGTACTAAAGCGCTTGTAAAGGCAGTCACTATATCATCATTGATGTTGTTTCCCTCTAAATCAAGAGTTTCTAAAGCAAAGTTGGGGCTTTGTAGGTATCCTGTGAGGGCTTGCCAGCCGGTAGGTGACACCAAGTCACTGTATCTCAGGCTTAGGTGTTTGAGAGAAATCATATTTGAAACTAACCGCCGCATCAAAAGTTCCATCCCATGATTATCAATCTTGTTACTGCCCAAGAAGAGATTTACTAAGTTTGAATTGGTTTCTTGTAATGACGTGAAAAATGTTTGCCAACCATGTGGAGTTAAGTTGTCGAAGGAGTGCCCAGTGAATATATTTATCATCATGAGAGTTCTCAAGGTACTCATAGTGTTCAATAATTGACCTAATGCAGCCAGACCTACATCTCCAATAGAGGTTAGGGAGATGTTAAGCTTTACTAGTTGAATCCCATTCCTTTGTAATGAGACAAAGAAGGAACTCCAGCCTGCCGGAGTAGTCGATCTTCTCACACCCTTTAGACCAAGAGACCTCAATGTATTAATACTAGCCAATGCAACTAGTTCAGAATCGTTAATTAAATTGCATTCGAGATTCAGGTTCTCGATCGAGGAAAGGGATAACTGATTGAATAGTGACTGGCATGCACATTGCCTCCAACCGAGATCAAGAGTCTTCAGTGAAGACAATCCCCATAAAGCACTGTTCAACACATTTGCTGAATCGTCATTTATTCCATTATTATTCAGGTCTAAAGCAACCAATTTGCAGTTTGGATGTTGTAAAACAGTAGAGAGTGCTCTCCATCCGACAGAAGTAATTGCATCATTGCCACTAAGGCACAATTTCTTTAATGTACTGTTGCCTACCAATCCATTACATAATGCGACGAGACCCTCATCATGAATTTCACAATTTGGAAGACAAAGATCCTTCAGTTTAGACTTTTCATGCCCTAAGGCAGTGCATACTACACCTCTTAATCTACCATATTCAATTTGTAATCTCTCGAGACTAAGGTGACCAGCTAGACCCTCAAGTAAACCCCCACCAAATTCGTCAATGTAAATTGATTGAATATTGATTTGAATGATAGAACGGTTCTGACATATGCACGAGAAGAAGTGTTGAAGTTGTTGTTTGGTAGGTAAGTTATGTCCTTGCTCTCCTAAAATATACTTTTCTCCACAATGTCTACCTAAACACCTCCCACTAAACTCTATGTTCAACCTCTTGATATGTCTATTATCAGCAATGCAATCACCATCTACTTTCCAATCAATACCATTGAAATAAGATTCGCCACCGTGACCATCACAATTTAAGTCTACATTAACGACTGTCATACTTACATCATTTTGTTTGAGGTGATGAAAATTAATCTTGTCCAATAAGTAATACCCATCGTCTTCATCATCACTATCCTCCTCAATGTCATTATTGTCATTCACATTATCCCCATTGTTATCAAGAACAGGATCGATTTGATTGTTTATTTCGTCCATCTTCTTATTTTGATGGCGAGGTATTTACGTGTATATGAGGTGTACCTAGTTGTGAGTGATATTAAAAGATGAAGTGATCAGACTATCGTCTCGATGTATTTGGTGTATTCTCAGCGTAGAGCGGCTCGATAAAGATAAGACGACAAACTTATACTATTATTGCAACTACGATAAACCAAATTTTTGGTAATAAAGTTAAATTGTGTTCAGAAGATGAAGGGCTGAGTTTGGTATACCCGGACCTACACTGATGGAAATGCTTAAAAACCAATGTATTTATATTCTCAGCGTATTAGCGGCTGAATTGCTATACTACTTCGATATAATAACTTTCCGCCAGTCAACCAATCTATCTGAATGATTAGTTTTCATACACATGAAAACTCCTTGAGAGGAGAGGAGAATATCTGAACCACCACCACTTGAAAGAGCAACTCTCTATTCATCTCCACGCACTGAACAACTATTGGGTATACTACACAGAATGAAAGCACTAAATGTTCAATAAAGTTACACTCTGATTTTAGTAATGTTATCGGATCACTATTAGCATCGTTTGGATCCTTCGACTGTCACTGACTGTCAGAAGTAGCCACTTCTTTTGTCTTTTGATCAACTTTCTCTGCAATTTACTTTTAGAAGATGATTCAGCTATCACGTTTCCTCTTAGCATCTACTGGCTTCTTCTTTTGAGTATTAGAATCATCAAACAGATCTGGTATCCTCCTCATGGTATTGTACATCAGAGACAATCCAGACACACTCCTCCAATTCCAATTCCAATCATCACGAGTTGGCCTCCCAATCCAAGCAATAGCAATAGGCATGACCTCCAGTTCCATATTGAGCAACTCTTGAATCTTTGATGAATCACTGTTGGAGAAGTGGGTTTGTAGAATCTTTTGACGTGCAACTTCTGCCTTGTCCTTGTTCCGATTCAATTCCAATAATGAAGCAAGATCACCAGGCAAGGTGAGATCGACAGCATAGCCAGGGCCAACATACTGAAGAGTGTGGTTGGAAGTGTAAGTGTCTATGATGCTTGATTTATTGCAAAGAAGTGATGATAATGCTTCCCAACCTCTCGTGATGAAGTCCTCATTGTCATCCTCATTATCAGAGGCATCTTCATCCTCCATAGTACATCTTTCAAGTGAAAGACGTTTCAGAGTTCTATTATCTCCCAAGGCACTCTTAAATGCTGTCAGTGTGTCATCACTGATTTTGTTGCCATCTAGATAGAGCTCTTCTAATGCACAGCTAGGGCTTTGGAGGGGACTCGTAAGTGCTTCCCAGCCAGTAGGTGATACCAAACGATTCGCCCCCAAATATAGATGAGTCAGGGATATCATTCTTGATATTGAGACTAACCGTACTAAAAGTTGTATCCCTTCATCATCAATGCTGTTTGAGCCAAGATTCAGATCTACCAGGTCCAAGTTGGACTCTTGTAATGTTGTGAAGAATGATACCCAGCCTTGTGAAGTAACCAACGCAGCGCTGCCCATATCAAGTGCTTTCAATGTGCTCATATTGCTGAACAAACTACCTAAGGCAGTGACGCCAATATCTCCAATAGCGTTACCACAAATGTCAAGCTTTTGTAATTTAGTTCCTCTCGGTTGTAATGTGTTGAAGAATGATTGCCAGCCTTCCGGGGTAATTGATTTGTTAATGCTAATATCCAAGACTTTCAACGTACTAATGTTGGTCAATGAAGCTAAACTAGCGTCACTAACACAGTTATGGAAGAGGTGTAGCTTTTCTATTGATGCTTGTGACAACTCATTGAGTAACGTCTGCCATCCTGCACTGCTGATCTTTGCATTTGATAGATCAAGAGCCTTAATTGATGATACACTAAGCGCACTACCCAATATATTTGACCCCACATCATTAATATCAGTCCAACCCAAAACAAGATTAGTCAATTTACAGTCTGGATGTTGCAGAACAGTTGAAAGTGCCCTCCATCCTGTCGAGGTAATCTGTGTATTGCCTTTGAGGCATAGACTCTTCATCTTAGTATTGCCCAATAATGCTTCACATATAATACTAAAACTCTCTTCATCAACTTGAATATTAGGAAGACTAAGAACTTTCAATTTGGACATTGGATGCTTCAGTATTTTCCCCAATGCACTAATAAACCTGCTGCCTAAACTACTATATTGCCCAATCTCTAATCTAATGAGACTGGAATGTCCACTCAACCCTTCAATTAACCCCCCACCGAACTCATCACTAATATCAATTGCAATAATCTCTATTTGATGAATGGAACTATTTCGATATATACACGAGAAGAACTCTTGAAGTTGCCGTCTTTTAGGTAAGTTGTGTCCTTCGTCTCCCAAAATATACTTGGGCGAAAAAACTGATGATGGATTATGATATATACGCAACCTCTTCAGATGTGTATTGTTGACAATGCAACCACCATTTTCTTTCCAATCAATACTATTGAAAAAAGGTTCCCTGCCACCACTACTATGTAAACCTAAAGTGAGATTAGTAATACTTGGATCATTTTGCTTGAGTTTTATTAATGCCTTCTTATCCAATGTGAAGTTATACTTATTCTCATATTCTTCATCATTATCCTCCTCTTCAATGGCATTATTATCATTCACACCATTGTTATTAATAAGATCTTCTTGATAGTTTGATTCATCCATCTTATCGTTACCGTATATATTATAATAATATATAGAAGTATATATTATAATAATATATAGAAGAGTGTTGTTTCTGTGTGACGATATAGAAGATATGGGATCAAACTACAATCTCCGGACCAACTCGAATGGAAAGTGAATTAAAAACTGATGTATTGAGTATATTATCAGCGTATATAGCGGCTGGATTGCTGTACAACTTTGATGATCTAATAGTAATAGTCAATAATAACAACTTCTTTCCGCCAGCAAGAGAAATAGCAAATGATTAGTTTTCAGTTTTTATGAAACTCCTTAGAGAGAGAATAATGTATAGGAACCCGGAACCACCACCATTTGAAAGAGCACTCTGTCCACCTAAAGCCTACTGCCATGATGATAGCCTTGAACCATTGTCATTGATAGAGGCACTAACCTTGTAGGATATCCGATCAATCATTCAACCAACTCCAGTGTGAAATCTCAATCTCAAAATCTCATCTATAAAAAAAAACAACATAAGTACAATAAACGATGGTAACTTGGGGCAACAATACAACCGCCACCTTTGGCAAGGGAACATCAGCGGCAGCATCTACAACTCCAGCACCCGCCACTGGGTTTTCATTCGGTGCAGCACCAGCAGCGAACACTCAGCATCCATCAACACCACCAGCTGCATCTCAGCCTGCACCTAGTTTGAACCCTCCTCCTATTATTGGTACTTCTAATACTACTACTACTGCTCCGGCAGTGGGCGGTGGATTGTTTGGATCAAATCCTGGTATGTTTAGATTGTTTACTTTAATTTGTTATTTGTTGGGTGTTATCAGATGTCTCTAACAACATAAACTGTAAATGAATACATCATGTGTTCATTTTTTGTTTTTGCCATTACCCTTACTGTTTAAATAGCTCCTGCGCCTACAACCGGTTTATTCGGTGCACCTGGTAAGTTATAATGATATGCTGTAGCTCACCTTTTAGTCCATATTGTGCTATAATTGTCGTTGGGCATTCTAATCTAATAAACAACTTTTCATCTCTATATTTTAGCCCCAACACCAGCAACAGGCGGATTATTCGGTGCTCCTGGTACGTTAAAGAAGATTGTTTGACATCTATTGTAAGGTTATATTAATATATATAATTCAATATATCGTACTGTTGTTTATCTCAGCCCCAGCAACGAGTGGCGGACTTTTCGGCGCACCAGCTCCTGGTAAGTTTATTTTTAAAGCTCTCGTAATGTTACTAGTTACTCTGTCAATGAACATTCACTGACATAAATACCTCATCCTTTAATACTTATAGCACCTGCTACTACGGGATTATTCGGTGCACCTTCACCAGCAGCTCCAAGCGGTGGATTGTTCGGTGCAACACCGCAACCTGCCCCAGCTCCATTTGGACAACCCCTACAACCTCCACAGCAACAACAATATAATCCACACCAAGCAGCATTACACGCACATCAATCAGCATCACAACGTCAAGAAACAGCACGTATCGAAGAGGCAATCTTCAATTTACATTCCAAGTATTCATCCACTGCCGCTGATCCACGTAATCCTGCATTAGCTAGTAATAACACTCCCTCTTCACTATGTGCCTTTACTGCTATATTATATGATGCATTACCACCCGAACATCGATCACATTCACAGGGTGGTGGACATTTATCAGTACCAAAGCCAGCACATATTAGTAATTCAGTATGGAATGAGGCACTAGCACGTAATCCAGATACAAACGAATTAATGCCAACACCATTAGTTGGTGCACCAGCCTTACATTCACGTATAGTATCACAACAAGATAAAGCCAATTCATTAGCAGAACATGCCAAGAAGTTACGTGAAACACTCCATTTCTTAGAAAAGGCAGCAAAATCATCCCAAACATCAATTACACATTCCAATTCCGAACAAGAAGTATTGAGACGTCGATTATTAGAAATTATGAGAAAAGTTGAAATTATCCGTTGTATGAATCAACCTACACAAACTGCTGAAATACAGTCACAACAACGATTAAATGAAATAATTCAACAAGTTACATTAGTTGATAAGGCATTAATTGATTTAGAAGAGCGGGGTAAATATCAAGCACGTGTATGGAGGATGAGAGGTGCAACTATTGAATCCCAACGACAGCATGTAAGTACTAGTACCTCCGTGGAAGATCCATTACAAACAGAGGATAAGGTAGCCTTGTTTAATGTATTGAATGATCAACGATTGGGTATGGAACGTCTTGGGAATATAGTTAATAAGGATGTACGAGATGCAGGGATATTAAAGGAGGAGTTGACTAAGGAAACGACGGGGATGAAAGCTCTCCCGCAGGCTTCCTCGTTGGGAGGTACGGCTATATTTGGGGGTAGGTAAAGAGTATACCTATAACATAATATAATGTTGGAAGAAGCTCTTCTCAACTCTATCCGTGTCTCAACCATGGCACCTACTTCGAATAGTTTCTATAGTTGATAGTGGCTAGCTGTAGTACCGGCTGTAACTTGCAGTGCATGTAGCATATATCCTTCGGTATCCTCATTACAATATAAGAAGAAGTCAATCACCGCAGTACTGATTAATAGGTGGTTAAGTAGTATTGCAATTCAGCATCAATACTGGTGTATACAAGCAGTGCCATGAAGCAATGAAGCCTGTCAATTGGTGTTGGTTGTTGGTGAAAATCGGTATCCTTTTTGTCAAGGTATAAGCTGCAGCCCTATCGTAATTATTTTTTGATGAGGTGTTGAGGATCGATTATGTATGCCTATTCTGCTGGTAATATACTAAGAATACACTCAATACATTAGTTTTTGACGCTCTTTCTATCTGTGTCGGTTCAGAGGCGGTAATCTAAGCCCTTTCTTCTATATATTAAGCATACACTACACCTATTTTTCATTGTTCAACATAGTGCACCATAAAAGTACATACCTCTTACCTTGCCATTCAAACAACATGGACGAAACAAACAATCAAATCGATCCAGTTGACAACAATATCAATGATAACAGCTACATTGAAGATGATGATAGTGATGTTGAAGATGATGAGGATTATAGTTATATCACATTAGATAAGAAAGTTTTGCAAAGACTTCCAGATCCGAGTGTCACGGCTGTCAATATAAGTTTCCAGATCATGCATGATGATGGTGAATCTTATTTTAAAGACTTCGATTGGAAAGAGGATGGAGATCGTATTGCTAATAATACACATCTCAAGAGACTGAAGATAAATTATGAATTCGGTTCAAAACACATTTTAGGAGAGGATGGAGAGAACTTACCAACCCAACAGCAACTTCAAGACTTCTTCTCGTGTATATATCGGAATAGAACTATTAAAGCGTTATCGTTTCGTTCGATTACAATTGCTAACGAGTTTGGTGGGAGTTTAATTGAGGGTCTACAGGCCCATCCCAATCTCAAGAGAATAGAAATCGAATATGGCAGATTGGGAAGTATAGGACTGACCGCCGTAGGGAAAGTATTGTCACATACTAATTCCAAATTGGAAGAACTTCGTCTTTCAAATTGCTATCTCAATGACGAGGACATGCGTCATTTGACTGATTCATTATTGGGCAATAGTAGAATGAGGAAGCTATGCCTTAATAACAATAGCCAAATTTCTTCTGTTGGTTGGAGAGCACTTTCAACTGTTATACGACATCCAAAGTGCAAATTGACTAAACTATCTTTAAGTTGGAATAATATAACTGATGAAGGAGCAATTATTGTGGGTGGTGCGCTTAGTGGCTCATCAGTGAAGGCTTTAGATCTATGCCATAATAAGTCTATTAGTATCATTGGATGGCAGACTTTACTCAATCAGCTATCAGAAACTTCGGTAGAACATCTGAACCTCACGTATAATGACATTGGCGATGATGGTCTAACTGTATTGGCTAGTATTAGTACCCTGAAGTCCTTGGATATGTATAACAGTAACGAATCGGTCTCATTTTCAGGCTGGCAGACCTTCTTCACCGCACTACAAACGAGGAGAATGCAATTTAAAAAACTCAACCTCTCATATAATAACATTGCCAATGGAGGCATTGATGTTCTGGGAAGTGTGTTGAGTATTAGTGGAAGCGCTTTAAAAATACTAGATATTGATGGCATGTCATACTCAAATGGTTCTGGTGGCTATGTTTCAATTACTCCACGAGGATGGCAGAGATTCTTCACGACATTACAAGATTCCAACTTGAACTTAGTGAAGCTTAATCTTGGTAGTAACACCATTGACGATGAAGGGATACGGGTTTTAATACGGGTAGTTTCAAGCATGACCTCTCTAAAATACCTCAATTTGGGAAGTAATATAAGGGTGACGCCTACTGGCTGGCAGGCGCTGTCAGGATTCTTCCAAAGTCCCAACTTTGCATTAGAAACACTTGGTTTATCCGATAACAACATAGATGATGATACGTTGATTGGCTTTACAAACGCTTTAACACAAAACACAACCTTGAAGATGCTCGGTTTGTATCAAGAATCAGCTAGTGATTCTGAAGATACTGACGATGATATTTTCATAACCGGAAGGGGATGGGCAGTTATCACAACTCTTCTTTGCAACAAATCAAGTATCGTGGATACATATCACTCCAATCACACGTTGTGTGATGTTTCTGCCGAAGTCCGCCCTGATGATCTATTATCATATTTAGAATTGAACAAGAATGAAGACAAGACAGAAGTTGCACGCCAAAAGATTCTACAGACCCACTTCTCTGATGATACCACATCAAACATTCAAGACTTACTTGGCATGGATCTAGAGGCCATGCCTATTGTCATGGCCTGGGCGGGGAGGCCTCCAGTTGGTTGGAGTGGCATGAATGTTTCTGGGTTGTCTCTAATGTATAGTCTATTGCGGAGGGTACCCGATCTATTTGATTCGAGTGCCCAGAAGAAGTCAGGTGGATCGAAGAGGAAGCGGGATTTATAACTTCTGGATTCTTCCTTGTAACTTGGATTGGTAGCTAGTAGCTGAGGAAGTCCACCAAGTCTGACCCGACCTAGGAATACTTTGCTAAAATCATGAGGCTAAGGATACCCCTACCTTACTATTGGGCTTCTTTTCGGTATCCTGCAAATAATAGAGTATTGCTCGTTATTGTTACGCGGCAGCTGCAGGGCTTCTTGTCATCTATCTGATACCTCTATCTAACACCCTATCATAATAATATATCGTCCTAAGTTCTCATGTTTTATCCTCAATCAAACTTCCCATTTAGATATCAAAGACTCCCAATTACAATAAAGTGAGACAAAACAAAAGCAAATCAAAAATTTTCTATCTAGTCACCCATGAATAGAGCTATTAGTACAAAGCCTGGATTAGTATATCAATACAGCTGCTCATTGGTACCGAGTATAGGCTAAATAATCCGCATTTAACGCCCTTCCCATCAGTCTAAGTCTAGAGGCGTTATTTTTAGTCCTTCATTTCTATACCACACACTAACTACACGAACACCCTTTAAAAAATAAACACCAAACATTACCCAATACTACCATAAGCTGCTGTACTCACAATGGAGGAAACAAATAATCAGAACGATAATATGGATGTAAATGATGATGTGGATAATGTAGATGAGAGTAGTGATATTGATTACGACGATGATAAATGGTCTGTTGAATTCGACGAGGACATATTTCATGGCCTCAAGAAGAATGCATCAACTATCAACGATGTTAGTATAGATTGTTACCATTCTTCCTTCCTTAGTATTGATTGGAGAGATGACGGTGACTGTATTGCAAATAATACTCATCTCAAGATCATACGCATATATGGGTTATACATTTTACGAGAGCAAAATAATGAGTTGCCAAAAAGAAAACAACTTCAAGACTTCTTCTCGTGCATATATATCGGAATAGTTCTATTACAGCGTTATCTTTAACTTTAAGTTCAATTCACATTGATGAGTTCGGTGGGTCTTTAATTGAGAGTCTATGTGGTCACCCAAGTCTCGAGAGGTTGCAAATTGGTTTTAGTAGATTAGGAAACATAGGATACTGTGCATTAGGGAAGGTATTGAAACACTCAGCATCTAAATTGAAGGATCTTTGTATTCGTCAAGATCAACTTGATGATCAGGCGATGCATTCGTTGTCTGATGCATTGATGGGCATCAATAAATTACAGAAGTTATGCCTTAATGGTAACAGAAACATTACTTCTGTTGGATGGCAGGCATTTTCAATTGTTTTACGCCATCCAAATTGCAATTTGACAACACTTGATCTAACTGGAAATAGTTTAAATGATGATGCAGCTGATATATTGGGTAGTGCTTTGAGTGGCTCGGAGGTGAAAGATCTAAATCTGTCGGCCAACGAATCAATTAGTAGTAGAGGTTGCCAGACATTACTCAATCAGTTATCACATACTTCAATAGAAAAGCTAGATTGCAGGATCAACAAGATCGATGATGATGGTATAGCTTTATTGGCTAGTATTGGTACATTAAAGTCTCTTGACATATGTAACAATCGGTCAATTACCCCAACAGGCTGGCGTTCCTTCTTTAATTCATTACAAAGCAGGGAAGCTCAATTAGTGAAGCTTGGTATCTCCCACAACAAAGTTGGTGATGTAGGCGTGGCTGCTCTGGGAAGGTTTTTGAATACTAGTAGTAATACAATGGGAACATTAAATATGCATGGTATATCGGGCTCACGGCGGGACGAGTCCGACAGAATCATTACTTCACAAGGCTGGGTAGCATTATTCACGTCGTTACATGGTTCCAACTTGGACTTAGTTAAGCTTCACCTTGGTAAAAACAATATTGACGATGAAGGAATGCAACTTTTGGTACCGTTAGTTTCGAGAATGAGCTCTCTAAAGCATCTTACTTTGAATGACAACCGAAGAGTCACACCTGCAGGTTGGCAAGCATGTACACAGCTCCTCCAAAGTCCCAATTTTGCATTAGAAAGACTTGATCTCGCCCAAAACAATATCAATGATAATACACTGATTCCCTTTACAAGTGCCTTGGTAAACAACAAGACGTTGCAACAACTTGATCTTTATGATTGCCTCGATGATAATGAGAATGAGTCAATCATTGAAGATGATGATTCTGACGATGAGGATGACAATGAGCGTATCAGTAAGAGGGGATTGGAGGCTGTTTCGACTCTTCTTTGCAACAAAACAAGTATATTGGATACGTACAACTCTAATCATATACTTCATGATCTTGATTGTGACCCGTCATGTTCCTCACTAAATGACGATTTGAAACTTCCAGATGACCTGTCATCGTATTTGGAATTGAACAAGAACAAAGACAAATCAGAAGTTGCTCGTCAGAAGATCCTCCAAACTCACTTCTCAAGTGAAGACGATGATACACGAAAGATGCAAGAGTTGCTTGATGTGGAACTTCAGATGATGCCGGCTGCCATTGCTTGGATTGTAAGGCCATTGCCTATTGGCTGGGAGGGTAAACAAGTATCCGGTTTGTCTCTTTTGTACAATCTAACAAGAAGACTGCCAGATCTCTTCGACTCTAATACTGTCCAAAAGAAGAAATCTACTGCAAAGAGGAAGCGTGGCGTTAGCTCTATGAGTATATAGTTATGGGTATCTAAAAGTGGACTTTGATTGATATGACTATACACTGTACACTATACAATTAATTATCTATTATAGATTTCACATTAGCCAAGCATTAACAACCTGTCGTTGTTCTCTACATATTAAACTCATAACCTTCTTCTTATTCATCATCTTCTCTTTCCATATATTCAGTTCATACTTTGTTTCATCTCGTATTCTCTTCATAGAACGTATCTCATCTTCTAATATACCATATAAATCTAATTCTTCATTTGCAAAGTATAGGTATTGTTGAAATATAGCATAATCTGTTTTAGTGTAGTATAGTTGTTTCTTCTCACTAGACGTAGTTCGTGGACGGTATTGTATATCTGTTACTAGTTCTTCTAAGAATGACACATTGAATGGTTGTTGGATAATGGTAGTGTTTGTGGTGGATGTTGAGCATGTACTTGAACATGAATCTCTACGAAACATTCTCGATCGTTTGCTCTTCTTTGATGAATCGGTAGATAGCTTTGATGATGTGGTGCTACTACTATCTTGATTAGTACTACTCTTGGTATCGTTAGTAGCATTAGGTAATCTATTCAAGAGATGCAACCGATGAAACATATCGCTATGACTCTTTTTCGTATGTCTAGTTCTACTTGATGATTTGGATGATGCATGTATACTTCTGTCCAACTCATCGTCGTCGAGTTGCTGTGCGGTGTCGCAACTGCTTCTACCTCTTCTAATGATCGATGAGGAGATCTTAGAAAACATGGTTGTAGATTGTAAACTAATCTTCACCATTATTCTTGCACTGTTGCAATACATTGACACAACAATATACTTATTATGATCAGAACTCTCATCGACATGTAGCCACTCTTGTCTCCATTGAGAACACGTGCATTTGGGCCTTGCCCCGGAGTCATTAATGATTACATAATATCCGTCCGAGGCCAATTAAAGAAGCAAAGCTGGCATTATCCCTTTTACATTCATCGAGGTTATGCCCTCGTTCTATCTTTGCTTTGTGTCGAGCCCTAACAGAGCTTTTAGCGGCACTCCGACGACACAATAGAAAAACCACAAGGGAAAGGCTGATTATGAGAGTTGATAGTGACTACAACGATTGATAATGTGTCATCTGGCAAGTATCTCTTTATCAACTGACTATTGATTAAATAGACCAAGGCTCTAATCGTCATTTAGAAGAATATAGAAATCAGTAGCCCCTAGGTGCTCATATCTGATAGTCGATAGTAGTAGTGCTTGTGAATTGCAATTGCAATTGAATGACGACAATGGCCAGCAACCATTCATCGAGTATGAGTGATGATAACATAGTAGACATGTCAACAGCAACAGCAAGAAGAAGCGGTAGATTCGCAACCCGTCTCCGTAGTCTAAGCAGAGGTAGACGCAACAACAATAGTATACCGCGAGGACGTAATCGTAGTTTGAGCATTAGTAGAAAGAACAAGACGACAGCTACGGAGGGATATACATTGGATTGGAGTAAGAAAGGCAGCAGGTCTAGACCTTTGGGCAGCTCGGTCGAGAGAGGAAGGAATCGCAGTTTGAGTATTAGCAGACGAAGTTCCTTCGAGGGATATGTTATGCTTGACAGCAAGAGTTTGTCCGTCGGAGAGTCGTCGACAGCTCAAGAGGTAGTAGACGAAGATGATCGACTAACACAGATGATGACTGCTGAGATAGAAAGGGTATTGGAGGAACGGAGAGTATCACATGATACCAGCAATAAGTCACATAATACATCAACCACTACACAACTCAATCAACAGCAGTATGAAGATACAATACAAAAACTCAAGCGTCGTCTATCCAAGATGGAAACCAAACTACAAACACAAAATGAATCACAAACAGAAGAAGTTCACAAATGGAAAGAACGATTCTTCCATTCTTGCGATCAGTTGGAAAAGATGGCAACTAAAGCCGAGGTACAAACTAAGCAATATATGAAACAAGTTAATGATATAGCAACAACACATGATGAATTAGTCCAACAAGTTGATCATTATAAGATTGAGAATTGTGAACTAGTAGCTAAATGTGATCGTTTATCTCATAAATGTAATCGATTAGAAGTATCAGAAAGTAAACTAATGGAAGAACGGACAAGAGAACGTCAAGTCTATGGTGATATATGTGAAGAGAATGAGATACTACAAGAGTCTGTAGAGGAGGCTATGCAATTAGTTAATAGTATGGGTAAGAAGATGACTAGTTTTGTTGAGGCACATGAGGATTGTGTTCAAGATTATGAAAACAAGTTGGCATCGTTGAGAGATGAGCTGAATCAACAGCAGCTTGTTACATTACCAACAATGGAAGAGTCGTCTAGTTCTTCTTCATCGTCATGTGATGTGAAAGAGAAAGAGAATGATAATCTATCTGAAATTGCAAGGTTAAATGCCGAGAACGAAGAAGCATATGAAGTGCTGAGGATACTTCAACAAGAGATTGAGCTACTTCGTAACCAAGCTAAGACTAAGACATCCTCCAAATCAAGAACGGTCAAGAAGGAAGAGCAACGAGAAGAAGAACGAAATCAAGAGGATCAAATAATCAAAGCAGATCGTACATTACAACAAGATCTCATGTCCACGCTATTAAACAATCCAAGTGAAGTGAAGTCTCTCTCATCTAATACTGGACCATGTCACATATGCAATAATGAAGATCATCCAACGCTACGCTGTTCCTTCCTCAATGCTACTAGGATGCCATCTACCATATACAATCGGTTAAATGTTTTGAAGTTTAAAGAAGAGAATGGATTGCATACTTTAAAGTTGAAAGAGGGTAATGTCATAGTGGATATCGATCGAATATGTAATGCTCATCCTCGAGCAGCATAGGCAAGAGGATCAGAATAGATAGATATCATAAGGTATGTGTTGAACATATAAGATTGTCGCATTAGAAGTATTAAATACAAACTACAGTGTGAGAGATGCCAACTCTTTCCTCAGACTTTCCTCACTCTCCATCTTCTTCTTCTGATCATCATTCAACTCAACACCACTTGCCAACTTGGCCTTGATCTCATCAATCTGTTTCAATACCTTGTTAATCTTCTTGGCACGTTTAGCAGGGTCTGCCTTATTGGCTTCTATTCTTGCCTTCTCTTCCTCCTTCTTGCGTTGTTCAGCCTCGGCTGCTTCTCGTTCGGCCTTTTCTTTTGCTAATCGTTGCTTCTCACGTCGTAGAGCTGACTTTGACTTTTCACCATCCCCTCCTCCTACTACACTTGCCATGCCAACTGGTCCCGATCTTTTCGTAATCTTCACACACGATACATTTGCAGCACTACCCTCACGTTCTTGTCTCATTCGTTCAGCGAGAGTACTCCCTCCTCCTCTACCTGCACTGCCCTTACGAGCACCTGGCGGAAGATAGGCTCCTCCTCCACTGCCGCCAGTACGACCTTTTGGTGGAACGTATGCCGCTGCAGCAGGTTTGGCCGTCTTTGATGAAGCATTCTGAGATGATATCTTGGCCAAGGCACTTTTGGCAGCTTCTCCCTTTAACTCGACATATCGTCTTGGTGGTGGACTCTGCGGCCGATCGGGATAGTAATAATACTCCTTCTCCTCACTTGGAAATGGAGCGGGTACAAACTCAGCACAGAGTAACTTATCAGGTTTATACCTTGAATTGTCCCAGGGTAACTTACTTTCATCAACTAATGATCCATCATATCGATATATATGCACACCATTATCAACATTCATTCTTGGACTTGTCGTACTTACGAGATATGTACGTGAATCTGGTGACCATTGATGTCCAACAACTGGTGATGTTGATGTTATACTCAAGTCGTCCTTGATTGTTACATACTTTGTCTCACCGTCAACTCGTTCTTTCTTACCATCGTCATCCAAGATTATATGACGGGGTATGTTTTTGCCCTTGTTACGATCGTAAAAGTCCATACCGCCTGCCAAGTTACCATATCCACCGCTAATTAAGAATCGACCGTGTGGACTTACATCTAATGTATTGCGGTGTGCTGATGTAAGAGGAGAGAGAGAGAGAGAGAGAGAGAGAGTAAATGAGATGGTGTTAGTTTTTGTACACATCATATGAACAAAAAAAGAAAACTCCCATCTACATCACAACAACTTACCCCTTCCCAAGAGAAATGTTGGTTCACCTGTTACACCATGATGTAAACTAGTCAATGCCGGCATTCTACCAGATATAACAGCAAAGGGCACAGGGCCATTAATACTAGGGTTTGTAATCCACGAAGCACTCACAATCGGTACTGTGCCCTGTGTCGTTTTTGTAGATTCACTTGGCAGTGGTACCGATATGGCACTACCAAATCCCGGTCGCTTATTATCATTTTCCAACAGTAGGAATAAGTGTGATGATCCGTAGTATGATTCACCAGTAGCATCAATCGATGTTGATGTTGTGACTAACGCTGAATCAGCACGAGGTGACCATTGCACAATAGCTTCCTCGGCTGAGAAGAGTGATTTGGATGCTAATGATGGTCCAGATGGGATGTTGGTATCATCGTTTAATGTGGATGATTCACGTCCCATACGATCGGGATAACGTAATAAATCTATCCGTGCTGGTTTACCTTTGACACCGGGTATAAAGGCTGTTAAGAGATACTTCTCCTCCTCTTCATTACTTGATGTGGTGTTTGGTGGATAGCCCTTAACATCAGGTAAACTAAACGAAGCAATATTCTGACAACGTACTTTACCAACTCGATTAAATGTACTTGGATTATATATATGTACCTCATTGGTAACCAAATGAAACATTAATGTTTCATCATATGTCCATTGCAATGTTGATAATGTTGCTTTTTTACAACTATATCCATGTAAGAAAGAGCCTGTTTTTGGATTCCATATCTTTAAATTACCATTGGTAGTTGATGCCGAGTTTGGACGTTCCCATGTTAAGATGTAGGATCCACGAGGTGAGCATTTTGCTAGTTGTATTGCTTTACTATCAAGCAAAAATGGCGTAGGTGGTGTTGTACTACTATTGCTGCTAGAATCAGAGTTGAAATCACACTTGATCAATCCAACATTTGCATCATGAATATATGCACAGCTACCGTTAGGATTTAAAAGGTTGAATGTTGATTTACCCTTGTATAATGTATTACTACCCTTGGATGACGATTGCAATGATGATTGTGTGGATGTGGAGGAAGTATCTGGTATTCGATACAATTCTACAGCCTCCTTGGATCGTATAAGGAGCTTTACGGGTTGATGTGATGATGACATATTCTACTATTGTTCTGGTTGGATATGTTGGTATTGACTAAGCTTGAATGAGATAATAATAATGCCGTGCCGTCGCATATCGTAATGAGATAAATAAAGGCAATTTGCAAATAAAATGAGGCGACGGACAGACAGAAAGAGGTTATCACCTGACCACTACCATGCTAAATAGTAGGCGGAAACTGATATACTACTGCACTATTGACCACTACTAACTTTTGTAGAATAACGAGACTGATATTTAAGAGTAGGGTGCATCATATTAGATATGTACGTAATAAAATGACGGGCAATGAAGATACCAACAAGATACATATCATGTGTTGGTTTTTTAGACTCTAATACACACTCATGATCTCATTTACTGTGCATTTATCATTATCTAAAGCTGTTACATTGCTTGATATACAATGAGATGATCAAATGCTGTAACAATGTTCAACAGTTCATATCGTAGGGGTATCCTGAGCCTCAGATCAGTAAAGTTTTACTCATATGATATGTCTAACAGGTCGGATTCAGAATTAGTGAGAACAACAAGTCGAAGAGTAAGACAGATAGCATAATTCAAGAATCCAGAAGTTATAAATCACGCTTCCTCTTCGATCCACCTGACTTCTTCTGGGCATTAGAATCGAACAGATCTGGGAGTCTCCTCAGTAGATTGTACGAAAGAGACAAACCTGATACATTCGCACCAATCCATTTATCATGAGCTAGCCTTCCAATCCAAGCAATAGCAGTTGGTATTTCCTCTAATTCCATATCAAAGAACTCTTGCACCTTTGATGCGGTATCGTCTTCACTTGAGAAGTGGGTCTGTAGTATCTTCTGACGTGCAACTTCTCGTTTGTCCTTGTTCTCGTTCAATTCTAAATACGATAAAAGATCATTAGGAAGTCCCATTGAACGATGATAATCAACAGCCTCACACAATGCATAGAGTGTATGGTTGGAATTGTATGTGTCCATGATACTTGTTTTGTTACAGAGAAGGCTTGAAACAGCCTCCCATCCTCTCTCAGTGATTGAATCATTGCCTTCCTCGTCAGTACACCTAGCAAGAGTCAGCCGCTTTAGCGTTTTGTTATGTAGCAAGGCACGTACAAAAGTAATCACTGTATCATTACTGAGTTTGTTTCCTTCCAGATAAAGTTCTCTCAATGCAAAGTTAGGACTTTGGAAGAACCCTGACAGTGCTCGCCAACCAGTGGGTGTCACCAAAATATTGTGGTTCAAAACAAGACGCTTTAGAGAGTTCATACCTGAAACTAACTGTACCAATAGTTGTATGTCCTCATCATCAATTGTATTTGAGTTGAGATCTAGCTTCACTAGGTCCAAGTTGGAGTCTTGAAACATTGTGAAAAATGATACCCATTCTTGTGAAGTAACATCAAAATTATTATAACGTCTAATATGAGACATACCCAGTGTTTTCAATGATGCCATATTGTTCAATAAGTCGCCCAGTGCTTGTAAACCTATATCCCCAATGTTACTGTTTAAGGAGATATCAAGCTTCACTAACTGAGCCCCCCTCGCTTGTAATGAGTAGAAGAATGAACTCCAGCCTTGTGGGGTACATCTTGTTTGCCACAGATTCAAAGACTTTAATGTACCAATATTCACCAATAAAGCCAAACCATAATCATCAATATTACTCGAATTAAGTACTAAATGCATAATTGATGTGTGTGATAATCGAACGATTAACTTCTGCCAACCGTCACTGGTGATAGCTTTGGTATTTGATATATTTAAAGTCTTTATTGACGAGCCACGAAGAACACTCCCCAATATACCTGAACTGTCATCATCGATTCCAGTTTTGCTTAGATCTAAAGCAACTAATTTGCAGTTCTTATGTTGTATAACAGGTGAAAGTGCTCTCCATCCAACAGGACTAATG
>Ga0075439_15591_pt1 | contig 22713 bp, 16 predicted proteins | sample MintriSingleCell_FD_74264 | JGI IMG/M metagenome (GOLD analysis project Ga0075439, IMG submission 74264) | Marine eukaryotic communities from Monterey Bay, USA to study complex ecological interactions - Minidiscus trioculatus JGI Plate_4_G5... | ecosystem: Environmental > Aquatic > Marine >... | reverse complement strand
TTATGTACTTCTCCTCGATTCTTATCTAGATCACTCACTAATGAGTCGAGATTTGGAGCTATAACCTGAGCGGCTAAAAAGGTAATTAATGTAGCAGAGATGGCTAGATGTGTTGTCAGAGTTAAAACTTTGCTCCATCGTATGATTGGTGCCCTCGGGAAGCTCATCTGGTATGTTAATGTTGGTGCTAGCCAGAAGTAGTATATATCCTTCAACGTAACATTTTGTGGATAAGATTTTGCCAAATCATCGTCATCTAAATGTGATATGAGAGCTAATGTTGCCTTATGAGTGTCTTGAGAAGTTCCTCGATAGTCATAGTTTGCATGTGCATATGATATGAGTTTCAACCAAGTGATCGTGGCTTGTAAAATCAACATTGCGCCTACAATTGGATTGTTGATCAGCTTCCAAACAATTGCTATTTCAACACCAAGCAATGCATTCGTATTCAGAATATGAAGAAGCATACCAATTTTATTCCCAACCAAGCCCTTACTAAGTGAAGATTCAATCAAGTATGCTCCCACTATGAAAACTTGTACAAGCATCAAACCACTTAGAAATGGAAAGTCAGCCAAAGGAGCATCTTTAAAGTCCTTCAGTGTTGCTAGTTTGTCCAATATGAACCCATGCTTTGATATTGTGTCGATCAAAAGACGAAAGTTTGATACTACTAGTATAATAACTAACAAGTTGAACATTCCACGATAATTTTGACCATCGGAAGCTTCTGGAGATAGATAGCTCGGACTAGCTTCACGATGCATAGGCTTCGATGGAGGATATGATATTTGATTTGATCTTGCAGCATTCTTTCCTTTTGATTTTGTAAGAAAGTCTTTCCCTTTTAAATTATACCCAGAAGGAGTTCGACGAACCATTTGTGGTCGACTTTCAAAGACTAATGCCGGAAGAGTTCCCCTTTTCTTGTGATCTTTAGGCTGTGCACTTTCTTGTTCCTTCTGTTGCCTTTGTGCTACTGCAAACTCCTCCGAATCGCAGTAGGCACAAGATTGAGATATCAAATCAATCCACTGCATCTTCTCTGAAATACTCTGGGTACTGAAACGAAGTAAGGGTATAATCTCTTCTTCGGTATCATATCCATCATTCTTCTTTGTATTAAATCGTTGATAGATTGAGAATACATAGAAACGCGAGCCTGCCTCAGCTTTTTCATTAGAATCCAAAGAACCATTTGATGAAGAGTTTGGCAATGTAGTAGAAGTAGGAGCAACTGCACTAGATGACTTCTTTGCAATGTGTCTTTTGTTCGGTTTAGAACCTTCATCTCTTACTGCACAATTCTTTAAAGTAAGAATATATCGTGGAGACTTCTCCTCATGATTCTTGTAATATGATAAATGACCATTATCCAATCTAACAAAACGAAGTCCCCTGAGATATTATATGTTGATTAGATATCTTATGTCTATTTTCGAACTTATGAACATATTTAAGTATAATCACTTACCATTTCGTACCACCCCAACCAATACTCCGATCCTGCCATTTGAATAGATATCCAGATTTTTCAGGTGGCGCCATCGTTGTCAATGATGATGACAAGGAGGGTAAAGGCAACGTCCCCTTCTGAGGAGCTGTTGATTGCAACTCATTTATTTTTTGCTTGAGAAATTCTACTTCCCTGCGCAATTCATCCTCATTGGTTGCCACCGCCGATGATTGCTCGGCATCACTAGATACTAGAGGTGGTGGCATTATGTTGCTCTAAGTCAATAGTAAGTACAATATAGAGAATCAAGAACCATCTCCTCTCTAGCACTTTGCAATCTTTATTAATTTGAAATCGATGTCACACAATTCACAATACGGACAATCTGTGCTCAATGTTCACCGGAAATTTGAAGTACGGTCCACACCCTCTAATGCAAAATGTTCAGCAACACTTACTCCTTTACATCAGCGCCGCGGCAGCGTCTAATTCCAATTCCAGCAGTTGCGCAGCCGGGTACCAAGGAAAATATTTAGATATTTTAGACGCAAGTCGCGAGTCAAGTGTTTAAAAAGTTTTCACTGCAATAACATCAAGTTTATAATAAAGGGAAGTTTATACTGCAAGTAGTGTCAAGTGTTAAGTGTAAGACAAAGTCAATACACAATATGCCTTCAAGATCCTCTCGTAGAACATACAATCGTGTAGTTGCCACGGAAGATGATACTACACCGAATGATATTGTTAGTATTGAGTCCAACGCTTTAGATGAACCTCTATCTCCAAATCCATCACAAGATGAGAACGATACCAACAACAATAACAGTACCAGTGTACTAACGTCAAAACTTGAAGATGATACCAATCAATCAGTAATACCACCAATCTATAATGAAATCAATATAATACTAATGGATTCTACACAATCGAAATTCAGTATAAAATGTGACGCAACATGGACAATATCACAATTCAAAGAAGTTTCATCCACAATTACCAAGGTACCAAGGCAATCACAAAGATTGATACACATGGGTAAATTATTAAAAGATGATATGACATTAAATGAATATGGTATTAATGAAAGTGATAAGATCATACACTTATTTCCAAAGCCAAATGTTGTTGTTAACAATAGTAGTACCACAGACAATAGTGGTATTGATGAGAATAATGCTGACAGTCCGGAGGGAGCACATATTCCACAAATTATACTAGACGAAGACGAGGCAAACCGTCGGTCACAGATACTTATATTATCAAGTCAAGAAATATTTGAAGCTCAACACCGAGTTAAAATATTCTCTTTCCTACTCATGATTATAAGTAGTATGGAGTTGTTAACATTAATGACACTCTTTCTTGGTGTACAAACGGAGGAAGAGAGTAATTCTCCATATGGTGGAGGAGGTGATACTACTACTCTACCACCGGGCAATCCAACTGATACACCACCCTCGTCGGGAGGAGGAGGTAATAGTAACATGCAAATGCGTGTTTGGCAAAACTCTGATTACTTTGACACAGTGATATCCGCATTTGGATTTTATGTGTCACTGTTAGGTATCAGGGCAACGACTGAGAATACATTACAACTTGTCAAACGATACTTTATCTGTGTTACAATTGCTGGTGTGTTATCCAACTGTTATTATTACTATTTAAACATCCAGGCTACATCCAAACAAGCATCTAATCGAAATCAACATTTGGATCCTACTGAATTGTATACTACGAGTTTTGTTCAGATATTATTACCATTGACTGTTTGGTTACTTTGTATTATACGGGCACATCAGTTTCAAGTGTTGATTAGGGAGGCTGGAGTTGAGGCTGAAGAAAGAGCTAGGGGGTTGAATAATAATAATGAAGATGAAAATGTTAGTGGATCGTCAGATGATAATATAGAGGGGCAAAGAGAAGAGGAAGGTGAAGCACCGAGAGTATTACAATATGGAAGTGATGATCTAGAGCTAGCAGTGGAGAGAGGTGTCTCTTCATGAAGAGATTTGTTGGTTATCTTATTAGATACTCCACATATCAATTTTGTCAATTCGATAACGACGACCGAGCTTCATGGAATTTTAAAGGTCGTTATTGGATTTCACAAGTGCAGATAAGGATCATCTATTGCCGGATACTGCTCTCTTGCTGCCTTTGCTTGTTGGTGCTTTCTCAATTGAAAGTTCGTGCACGCCGAGTAAGTGATCTTCAGAATGTTGTAGAACATGCATTCTTGTTGCCGATACATCTCTATAATTGAATGTAAGAGAAGATGTTGGACTAGTGGTTGTGATGGTCTTCTTCTTTTGTTTCGTCGGTTTGCTCTTGTGTGGATAGCCTTTCTACTGCTGCTGCTTCTACTAGGAACTGCTGTAGCAATTGCATCCTGTAAAATGTCTTCAATCACTGGTAGATTTAATTTATTTAGTCAGAGATCAAATGGCGATGACTTGTCATGTGTTGACTTAAGCCTTGGCTTGTAACTCGTTATACTTTTAGCAATGTGCTTTGTTCGATTTGCTCTACATGCCTCTATTTGTCTGCAATGTCTTGTCGTTCCGAAGGAGAGAGACCCACTATCTCTTGCCCGAGCATTACCAAGCATGTTTAGTAGATAGATGCTCCTCTTCATCACGCAGTGTACTATATTGCTAATGAGACTTGAGACGGAGTCGATCCTAGCCTGTTCCTTATCTTTCTTCTTCTTAGTTGCAGTAGATGTGCTACTTCATTCCGTTCTTGCTCTTCGTGGCAGTTTGACTTGATGCATTGGTATTATTGTCTTCCTCTTCCAGTCTCATTGATGAGTGTCATCTTCACCTTAGTTCTATCACTCTCATCTTTAGACTTCTTCATTCTTCACCTTCTTCTTGACTCCACGAATCATCTTCATCATTACAACCCAAAAGTCGTGGGAGAAGGAAGTGAATCTACGTTATCATCTTCTACCACAACAACCTTCTTCTTCTTTCCTTGGTGACGACGTAGCTCTTTAGCTCGAGTTCCATACGTTCAATTTATTCGTCCATTACACCTATATCAATCTGATACGAGAGTAATGCTGCATTGAACTCTGATCTGAATTGCTCCTTAACACTGCTGATGTTTGTAGTACTTGAGATATCATTGGCATTGCTTCCTCCAAGCCGTCAATGAGAAGAGAAGTAGTGATGTTGTATTGGATGAGTACGATGAGCTGCTACTATTGTTGTTATTTGCAGTCATCATTTGTTTGGTAAGCTGTGGGGTGAATGTAGTGTGTGGCGAGTAGATGTAGATAAGTAAGTAGAGTATCACGAGTACTCTCAAAATATCATTTTTCAGCTCCACTCAAACACGCACCACATTATCAACTACCTGAAACTATTAGCAATGGGCAGCTGCCAATCATCACGAACTTACAGCAATAAGGACGAAGGTAAAAGTAGACGAGCCGCCGGTGTACTAAACACGGGCATTAGTATCTTTGAAGTGAGTCTCTTATTCATCTCTGTAAGTTATACTCACGACCAATGATACACTACACCTCTTTCTTTCTTTCAACACGCACAGCCTCATCCACAAGACTTTACCAAGTCTCCCGAGTCTACTGAAGACAACGAGGATTGCAACACACGAGTAGGAATAGCATCAATCTGTTGGGACTCTGCTCGAGCTGAGGATAGATTCTGTCTCATTAATTTACAAAGCAAAACATCAGTGTAATCCCAAGGTAAATAATTGATTGAAAGAAGAAAATGGGTTGCTTGCAATCAAAAGATCAAGATATCACCGATAATAGTGTATTGAAAGTGTATAGTCCATCGTCTGTGTATTCCGATCAGCAACAAAACAACAGCGGTCGATTAGGTATTGCACCTCGACAATTGCCAAACTATGATAGAAGTAAAATCTTCTCCTTCAGTAGCGACTCGTCTGATGATAACGACGACCAAGAAGGGGATATAACTCCTACTCCGCCAAGCATGGCTGATTATTATCCCTCAAGGTACCGGTTGATTGAACAATGTGCAATTGGCATACAAAATATTCAAGCATCAAGTATTCCCTGAGCTTATACAAGTTGCAGATAAGTATTTCTAAAATCATTTAGCATCAATCATAGCAATTGCATTGCATCATTGAGATCTGATATAAGACTCTCTAATTCTTCCACTTCCTGAGGCAATTTAGAATCACAAGATGCTTTGTGGACTTTCTTCACTACTCCATTAATCAATAGTTTACACTTGAACAGGCTTTCTTTCGTACCCACTGATTTATGATGACTATGAATCGCCTTCACCACGCTAGTCATTTGAGAGACCTTTGCTCCGTCTTCCTCCCAGCCAGTTGCCGACTGCAAAGTCCTGTATTCTTTCATTAAATCATCAAACACTTCTTCTCTCCATCCCATCTGTTCATTGACAAATGCAGACACTTCGTATAGCCAAGTCTCAGACTTGGTAGTTGATTTCAACTTGTCTAACAAATCTCTTACTCGAACAACTGTACGCTTTGATGAGTCTAAAGCAACTTCATCTTTAGAATCAAGCGCATCAGAGTAATTCTGTAACGAGCCTCCAACTATTGCACGAATACATTTCTCTTCGGGAAGGGGTATTTGTGAAGATGAGTTTGCTCTTGCTCGTAGATTCAACAACTCGGTACATGTCTGTATAGCCTCATCATACTTCTTCAAGTCAATGCAGGTATAGAGTTTACTAACCCATACCCTCCAATTGGTACGGTTCTGTTTTAGTGACTAATTGTACACAAGAAGAAAACATAAGATCAAACGTCATACACTCTGTAAGTTGCAACAAACAGGATAGAGTAACTCACCTCAATCAAAGCAGGATAGGCTTCTGCAGGATTTCTTTTATGCATGTGAATTGCGGCCACATTTCCCCAAGCATCACCTTCCTCTGGTTCTTGTTGTACGACTTCTGTAAATGCACGAAGGGCAGTGTCCCACTCTTTCAATTGCATACTGATAGTACCAACTCGAAACCATACTTGGGGCATAAGTGGCTTGATCTCTAGACCCTCTAGGAAGTGTTTCAAAGCTCTTCGTAAATCTCCTTTGTCAAAGTAGAACTTGCCTAGTGCAACATGTGCATCGTAATATTTGCCATTCGATAACTCAAGTGCACGTTCAAAGCATGATGGATCCTTTGTCAAATCCCCTAATGCAGCATGCATTTGTGGAGTCTCCCTTTCTACAAGTCGGGCACGAACAATCTCAATCGCCTTGTTCTCCTTTCCAGCGAGTCGGTAGCATTCGACAACTTCATCCCATAGTTCAATCTCCTCAAACAATTCAGCACCACTAGTTACCACACCCAACTTGGCATATCGTTCGGCCAAATCTCTCAACATATCCCACCTCGGTGGGTAGACAATACCGTGTAAATTCCGAAGCCTGTCTTGTGCTGGAGCTGAATCCTCTTCTACCGACTTGAATGTGGATTGTGTCAGTGTTAGTCGATTAGAATGTTGATCTGCCAATGCTTGGATTTGCAATATAGCACGTTCTCTTCCATGTACTCGTTCACACTCGAGCCAAGCCCGTTCAAGTAATGCGGTCGAATATACCATCCAATCATCATGTTGATTAAGTACACGAGCAAGGAAGGCGCCCATTTGTTCACCTGTCAATCCATCCATCGGATTATCATTCTTTACATCCAAACATAGAGCTAGGAGTATCGACTGTTCATGTATCGACAAGTTGTAATGCTCATTATCATCCTCATCTTCAAATTTTATCTTCTCAAGAAGAATGGCATCCTCATCTACATCAACATGTTTGATCATTTGCTTTTCAATATTTTCATCTCCTTTCGATGTTGATGATGACTGTTCACTTTGAGACGATGGCTTTGCACGGACTAAATATTGTGCAGTTGCCTTCTGTTGATGTTTGGTACGTTTCCCCTCTGCTCCTGTCACCTCAACTTGAAGCTTTGATAGTGTAAGCGACTTGTTAAACGAGTCCTTGCCACGTCCACATCTACGAAAGTGATGTTGGCACAGTCCCCATTCCAACATGACTTCACTGGCAATGTATGCATTCCTATCCTCATTAAAGAGTACTTCATCTTTACTGTCGCAAAAGTCAGATATACAACGAGAGAACATTGTTTTTGCTTCATTCCATAGTGTTGGACATGCTTGTTCATCGTCGTCATCATGTCTTGTTGATATTAAACGTCGATGTGCGACAACTGCCCTTGCATTCCAAAGTTTAACAGTTGATAGACTTTGTGCTCCGGTGACAAAGGTGCTTCCACAATCTTCACTGATTCCAATTGTATTCTCTACCTCTACTGAACCACTTTTATCATCACCGCTATCATCATCAGTCAAAGTAGACCAAATCCTAAATGGACGAGTTGGTTCTGCCAATAATGATAGAATACAGCGTCCTAGTAATAAAAAGTATGGAGCAATACATACCTGATATGGCCATTCACCATCAGTTGTCAATTCTGATAAGACTGTGTTGTGAAAATCATTTGTGGTATTTGTCTCCTTTAATGAGTGTACTACATGAGATGTAGGTGTAGTCTCGTCGTTTGTTGTTGAGGCACCATCTTCTGATATAGAAGTTAGGGTAGCTGAGGGTGAAACCAATAAAGTAGTAGAGGCGGTGATACTTGTGGTATCATCTTTTCTACTTGCCAAAGAATCAAACATCTTATGAGGATTAATCCCATCCAATGGATGAAGACGACGCATCCCTTCTTCTACATCATTATCTTCTACTTCCTCTTCGGGCTTTAATCCCCTATCCAATGATGGTCCAGTATAATTCAATTGTAAGAATAGATTAAGTGATGCTATACCAATAACTTGTAATTCAATACACTTCTTAACGATATTGCTATCATCAATCGAAAATTGTTTTAATATTGCAATCTTGATTTGTTCGATCATTGAATACTGCTCAACATCTTCATTATTGCTACTACCGATACTTCCAAATATGTTCATTGCTACTTCTGATTGTAATATCTCTGCATACTTTCCATTCTCTAACAAATCAATCAATTGCTTTACTTGTCTTACTTGTTCAACATTATCATCATTGTAATCTTTCAGTGTTGCTGTCGTATCCTTTTCGGAACGAGGAAGTAGTATATCCTTTTCTATTGCTAATAGTTTCTTATCAACATCATTTAAATGTAGTTGTTGTATATCGGGAAAGATGATTGATGATAGTACTTTGCTTCTTTGATATTGTTCTGTAGAAGCATATGTCGTCTGGTCATTGGTATCAGATTGCAACACATTATGTGTCTGCTCTTCTACTTCTTCACTTGGTGTATTGAGTTCAAACTGCTTTGCAGTTTGTTCTTCTAATTCCTGCTTGCAGTCATCCTTGGTTGGTATATCACTAGTACTTTCTTCAGCAAGAGGTACCTTATCATTTATTTCATTGCAATTTTCTTCTTGTGTCGGTGCATCATCATCCTCAAAAGCTACCCCATCAAAATCCATGTATGCAAATGCCACATCACTATCATCATCGCTATCAGAATCTGAGCAATGAGTTGCCATTGTATTGTGGATTGTTGCAATAGTAGCCGCCATTGTAGGCCAGGAGTAGTACTTTTGTGAGGAGTTTGTAGAAAATGAGTGGTTCACGGGGACGGGAATAGGATACCTTTTGAGATATCTTTTACTAATTACTCTCGCGCTCTCCGCCCGCCCGCTCCAGCAAAAGAGAACAGGATAAGACTAGAGTCTAGAGATAGAAGGGCAAGCAGGATATACATATATACAAACAGCATGTCTATTTACATCTATCAGAGTTTCCCTAGTTGATCCTCACTTGTTGAACACTCCCAAAAGAAGAGTGCCAGTAGAGAGTCCTCTCTTCATAATTCAATCTACTGTTGAGCTCTTGCCCTTTGTTGTCTACCCTCTCGTAACGCCTGACTGGCCTTCTTCCGAACATCATTTCCATCACACTCTAACCATTGACCTGGATTTTCCGTATCACGCTTTAGGAACCTTCCGCCCCGTTCCCTAACGATATCAACTAGAAATGATGATATTGTAAATTTTTCCGACTTGGATGATGATTCATACCAACTTCGTAGTTTCTTGGCTTCCTCGCGGAAGGAGATATTGCCCTGATGTGTATTGGCTTTACCTCCTCGACCGCAGATTACATCGTTTGGGGATGGAGTTGACATGTCGTCATGAACATTGGTTACAGCTGCTGATCTTGACTTGTTATTATGGCTGAGAGAAGTGGGTGAGGATGATAGAGATGGGAGTGACACAACATTATCTGGAATACCAGAAACTGTTGCCGAAGAACACGTAGGTGATGGTGGATGGATGACATACTTTGATCTTGTCATATCCTCCTCATTCCTACCCACATCAAATTCACTAGAATGGACTTTATCCACCACCAAATTATCGTTATCCGAGGCAGGTGGTGGAAGTATTGGTATACCATTGGTATCCTCACCACTTAATCCACCAAATACATTATTAAAATTGATCTTATCAATACGTTCCTTCTTATATTCACGTACCCAATCGCCTGAATTTCGACGCTTAATTGGCTGTATAGGAATTTGATATTGCACATAATCTTGCTGCTGAAGTAACTGCTGTGATTGCAGCAATGGCGTGGTAGTATCGGTAGTAAGTGATCTGGTGGCATTTACACCACTACTCACAGCAGATCGTCGCTGTCGTCGTTGAGTTAGACGTCTACCCGCTTCGCATATTGCCTTATTGTTTGACAATATTGATGGTTTGTAAATCGGTGCCACAGACGGAGACGACGGTGCTGCTGCATCTTGCATCCGTGATATCATCGGATTTAGTAACCATGACGATGATGATAATTTGATATGGGAAAGTAATCGATCAGCTGCACCTTTGATAATATCAAATGCCCATGTTGATGAAGTGGTGTGTTGGACAACGTTATCATCTCCCGATGTGGGAGCGAGAGCAGATGTTTGTGATATTGCCTTCCATGTATGACTACCGAGACTACCGGAGAGAGGTTGGACCTTAATCCAGAATGATAGTAGGGGATTCATCGTGTATGTTATATTCAAGATTAGCGGCGTATAGAGGCCTTATTTATTGTCGTGCTACCAACTCAATTCTTTATTTGTGAGTTGGTAACAGATGTTTGTTTTCAAAATGGGCGGCCGGCTGGCAGTCCGTCTGTCCGTCGGCAATGAGTTAGTACCTAGGACTAGATGGAGCAAGCTAAGAAGAGTGGTGGAGTGCATCCCTGGTCCCTCATTCAAGAGGAAATTGAAGATAGCCGGGGGCATGTGTTATATGCTTCCTTTGCAATCATTGTCTTGATGCTTATATATTTCTAAAAAATGTATTTATAATTTAACATTAAAAGGATATATTTACTTGTTTGGATTTGATCTACATTAGTTTAATTAACTGCTGTCATTACCACTCTAAACATGCGTCAAAGAAGAGTAATATATTGTAATTCCACTAATGTATCAGCCAATATAGCCTTGTCCAATCTCAAACTATGTACATACTTTTCGTCGGAAAGTCAAATAATGTGGATACTATACCTCCAAACATTTTGTATCTCTAGTGATTCATTTATTCGGATTTTGATAGTTCTGCTCTCAATTGCATGGTAAATTGATCATCAATATCATCATCATCCCAATTGTCCTGTAAATTTCACAAGTTGTAATAACGAAACAAAAGGAATTTGTTAGATGTACTGTAGAAAATAACAAACACAAAATACACATATCCCAATTTCAATTCTTTATCCAATCAAGTTGGTACCGATCAATCCATCTCTCGAAGATAGTAAACTTAATAATACAATCAGCCATCACAACAATCCATCTTGCACCTTTTAATCTTCCCAACACCAGAAGGTACACATAATATACTTTTCCAATACTACAACAATTTACATACCTGCCACTGCTGACTATCCTCGGCATCCTCCTCATTCTTATTCCACTGGCATGGTTCAAATTCTTCAAATTCATCATCCTCCTCAATTGCCTCGACGGCTGATGGTGCCGTGGATGGAGGTGGGTTGGATGTTGATGCTGTTGCACTGTTGTCTTTAGTTTCAGTTTTTGCTCCGCTCATGTTGTTTGATCTTGTTGTTTTTAGTATGAAATAATCTGAGTACTAATGAATCGATAAATAAAACAATAAATATGTATTAAAGGGATATATCTAGTATGACCCGGCGGTTTATTGATTGTATTATCACCACTTTGCTTGCTTTTCGATTTATGTCGAATGTTTTCCCTCTAAATTTTGGATACCGACCTGAAGTCTTTTATGGTATCTCCGGCATTACTGCGCGCAATATTGTCTCATAAATCATAAATTAGTGACGACGCCAACTCACTAACTATTCATCGGTTGCTCTATTGTACTTACCTACACCAATCCTTCACTATCAGTATGGTGAATATCTACATATTTATTGCAATTGTGGTTGCATATATCAGTAGTGCTCATTCATTTCAAGCCGCTGCAAGTAATAATGCTCGATCGACCACATTGCAACTTTCCTCATCCACCATTGCAACAACCGATACAGTAGTACCATCTTCTCCGTGGTTTACTAACACTGCTGATGAGGGAGATAATAATATACCGAAATTAAAGACACAGATATTGCAATTGGGTGCAGCTCTTGATAGAGGGCAATCATACAATCCAGTGAGTATATGACAATATATGTATTTATTTTGCATACTTGCTCATATTATTCATTTTTATATATCCAAAGACATCTGGAGACTATTATGCATCATCAATGGACGTTGCCAGACAAAAGATACAATCATTAATTGCCTTAGCAGATACTGAGACGAATGTACCCAAAACTCTGGAAGATATAAGTGGTGAATGGGAACTTGTTTTTACGACTGTTAAGCATGGAATTTTCCGATCTTCTCCCTTCTTTCTGGCTGTACAAGAAGCATTTGAATATGGCGAGGAGAAGGAAGCATTTGGAGAAGATAAAGCAACACTATTCTTCAAGCTTCATGAGCTGCAAACATGTTCGGTAAGTTAGCATGATCGCACATATGTGTATGTTAATTCAGTCCTTGCTTCCTTTATGCTCATAATCAATGTATGCAATACAATAATCATTAGTGGGGTGTGAGTAAGATCGGTAGAGTCGCGCAAAGAATAGACCCAACAAATGGATACTTGTATAGTGAATTCGATACTTCAATCTTTAGCTTAACTGTGATACCAATTCTGGGATGGTTTAAACTTCTCCCTACTTTTGGAGGTTGCGTCGTTACAGCATCAACGGCAAAAATCGCAGAGGGGGGTGTACTTGAGATGGATGTTGATTACACAACGAGTCGGCCAGTACCGGGCTTGAGCGGATTAGGCAAATGGATATGGAATCTTAAAGTCCCTGTCGGCGGAGTATGGAAGCTATTGCCCTGGAATAAAGGTAGAAGTCCATCATGTTCAGTTACTGTGAAGTACTATGATGATGACTTTCGTATAGTGGAGGACAAAAGTGGGGATTTGTTCGTCTATTCACGGCCTGTTGTTGAGAGAAAGTTGGATATCTGAAGAAAGGCCCTAAAATGGAAAGAGTAGTAAAATTAAGAAGTAAGAATGGTATTATGGAGAAGTAGTTTGATTGTTATTGATGTTATATTGGTATCTGCTCCTCGAACACAGCTGTGTCTCCGTCAATACCTATCCAAGCTTCAGGCCATTCTCTAGCAGTGAGAATCTTCGAATGATTTTGCCATTTATGTGTATTGAGCTTTCTATCTGGGGTGCTATAAAACGATGTTGTTCCTGACATACCATAGTAACCTCGCATTCGGTTAATATATCCGGTAACTATAGAGGCGAGAAGTAGTAGTTGTAATGAGATCTCGTGTGATATATGACAAAAGAAGCAATAAAGCTTCCACTTACAGGTAGAAAACCAAGTCCCTACAAAGATTCTTCCTCTACTCGCGATGATTGTATCAACCATTCCCATAATGTTTGGATCCAACTCATTCAAACCCGCAGACTCTATGAAGTTGCTCAGAAATCGTAGCTTGTAGTGCTTTGCAAGAGGCAAAAAGAAACTTGTATCTCTTTCATCAGTTGCAATGTAAACAATCTCGTTCTTTTCAAAGAGACCTCTCGTATTCTTGTACCAATCATCTGCAGTAATCTTCACGTTTTTATATTGAAAGTCGCCTCTTCTTACTGCATATTGTGTACAGTGACTGATATGTGAGTAAATACACTCGTACTATACACTAGAAGGTAACACACATATCGATATGTACTTACCATGCATTGAAGAAAAGGATTTCGATTCGTCCTCAAGAAGTTGAATGACTCTCCCAGCGGCGCACCATATTGTATCTGTGTAGTGAAGAAAGTCTCGAACAAATCTTTTGTAAGTGTGCTCTATTTTTGTATCAGGAAAGTAGATGAATGTGTAAAAGTGGTTCAATAGCCGGTGATCCTTCTCCCCTGAATGGAAATGTATTATTGGAGAGGAAGCTAACTCATTGCCATAGAACACCGGATTCCTTTGGCCACAAAACTGCTGTAACTTTTCCTGTTCATCAATAGGAAGTAAATCAAAGAGTTCTGAGTGGGTGTAATCTTCTGTGGAGGCTTGCTTATCTATATCAAAGATTAGACACTCAGTGTTTGCCTGGAGCTCAGGAACATAGGCTTCTGAAATTAAAAAGTCGTACACTGTGTCACAAGGTCTATCACTCTTTGCCACATAGAGGCACTGGATGATAGTGACTTATGTTAGTACAAGCGGTATGCAAAGGCAATTCAATAAAAGGTAAACTAAGGTCAAATGAAGTGACCAAATTACCAAGATATCATATTGGGCACACGAATTCACATGATAAAACAATACTAACGCGGGCTTTCCTGCTCTGCTGCTCTCATCAACTTCTCTCCATCTTTACCCGTCGGTAACTTGAACATTTTATCATCTGGTATTCTATTTGCAGTAGTACCTTCTTTTTCTAAGAATTCCTTCATTGTAATCATTGGTAATTTATTTAACAAGTCTTTGTTCTTCAAATCTATAAAGTCAGCAAATCCATGATGTTGTGTACTCTTCTTTCCTTTCTTTAAAAGATAGAAAGGAGTATCTGGAGGCAAAACCAATGTCCGTCCAGTAGCAGCTGCAAAGACGATAACAATCTCCAAAGACATTCTGATATTGTTCCAGCCACCTCGATCAGGCTCGAATGTAACGTATCTCTTCTCACTTGATTCAGTTGATACAAATGGAGACCTAAACGAAACGTCAAGATCACCCTGAGGTTCATTCCAGTAAGCTAATTGATCCACATTCATATTGTACTCTCTACATTGTATTGAACCGTGTTGTGCTCCAACTAATGCTGGAGTCTTTGACACTGGTAAACCTGAAACTCCTCTTGATAATGGTAATTTATTGTGATTCATTGATACATATTGATGTTTTGCATTATCCTCGGCAAGCTGCTGTCGTTGTTGTCCCTCGAAGTAATGCCGTGCTAATAATGTTTTATTGCCAGCCAAATTATGTAAAACGCCTCCCATTCCATCATTATGTTTGTGTACCCAATTTATTGTATCAGTTTCTATAGAAGGTAAATTGTTGCCAAACATAAATGGTGATATAGACAGTACAAAGAAGATGCCCGATGCAGTAGCAAAGGCTACAACAAGACGATCCTGTGATGGTGGTTTAGTTCGTGGTGATGATAATGGAGGTCGTCTTCTACTTCTTCTACGAGTTTTACTATTGTTGGATGTTGGTGGTGCATCAATTTTATGTTTATATCGAGGCTCCATCGTCTAGCTTATCTCACTCATTGACTGTATTGTATACCATAGTACTACTAGTAAGTAAGTAGCAACATCATCCTGCGTTACGACATCAGTATCAGTAGCAAACTAGTACAATAGGATCCTCACACAAGAAATGAGGATACGCTGCGCTTTTCATTGTATTGATATATTTATAATCAAGCGGCAAAGAGACGATATAACACCATAGCTATACTATCAAATGGTCTGTTGTTTGGAATAATTCCCAATCATCCTATAGATCAGTATATGCTTTTAGATTGTGGTGTATTGTGACTACAAGAAAAAAAAAGCCAGTAATTTTGGGAAGCCCTCAAGATGGCCTACTTATGAAAGGCAGCTAGTGCCGTGAGATGGGCTTCATATGTGCAATCTAAAGAGGAGTATTAGCTAACCGCCCTATTGTATACTGCTTGTACTGCGCTGGGTTTAGTTTGACAACAATATCGAGCACGATACTAAGAGAACGACGAGTCTTCAAATCTGATCAAATCTGATACTAACATTATTGCAGGTCTTCTGTTCAACAGTATACTATTTCTGTATTATATCGTGTATCAATATCAATCTTGCAAAAAAAACTAAGCTGAACAATACTACTGAGCTGAGATATATCAAATCGATATCAATCTTGCAAAATGATAAAAGTGTTCCTTCTATTGCTACTTTTATCAATAAGTATTGAAGATAATAATGATGGTGTATATGCTCAAACTAGTAATAGTGATAGTATTTCCCAAGAACAAGTGTTATACAGCAACCCAGATTACTACACTTTATCAGAAGTTGACAGTAATACCATACAGCCCTTGCAAAGTGTAGGACTACTATTCAATGTCAAATCAAAGTTAACTAGTAATGATGAGACAATATACATAACAGGCTTTGAGTTTTATACTCAAATATCTGGTACTGTATTCTATCAATTATACAGTCGACCGGGTGAATACTATGATACACCGGATGGGGCAAGTGGAGGAGAAGGTATTGGAGATTGGGGCAAACTCAATCCAAATGATTTGATATCAGGAGGATTAGCCGAGGGATATGGTGAGTGTTCTCAGGAGTCGTTTGAGAATTATATCAATAATGAAGGAACAAGTAGTTCTCGTCAATCATCCCTCTTTAGTCCATCAGATGGTATCAAACAAAGCGAAGGAATAGATGCCCATTGTCCATTGACAATAATACCGCAAGGTGCTTTTCCAATATCAAATGGCACATTACCATTATCGTATCCATGGACTTTAAAGGGGATTAACTCGACAAGATCTTTCTATATGACACTGGCGAGTACAGATCTTTATGTTGCACCAAGCAAAGCCCAATCTTTTGATGAAGTAGTTGTTGCATCTACTCCACACCTTGACTTATATGATGGCGTTGGATCTCGTACCTATCCTATTGATCAGAATGTAAGTGAATATTATCTCGATCAGCCAGTTAGTTTTATAGGAAAGATAAAGTATTATGTTGGTGTTGCAGGAGAAGAATTGGAAGAACCAGACTTAGTTGAACAAAGTACTCCTCAAATTGATTTGACATTACCACCAAGCGCTGCTCCAAACACACCAGTGCCCACTGCCAAACCTACAAGACGATGTAGACCGACTCGACCATGTCCAACACCTGATCAACAAACACCGACAATTAGTCCTAATAAATCAAAATCTGAACCAACAAACTCAACTATTGAGTTGCTGGTATATCTTGAGAACGTTCCTGAACGAACCATGTCTCCTCGAGAAGAGGAAGAATACATCGAAATATTACAGGACTTTTTACAGGACAATAACAACTTGATTAGCAATGGAGTATCTACACAAAAGGTTGAAGTATTTTATCAAAATGTCTTTGAGAAGGATATGATAAATGGAAAAGGCAAGGGGAATAGCAACAATGAGGATGAAGATTCATTCATTTATCACTACAATACAAAGTCTACCTTTCGACCGCAATCACTTGACTATCCAACTGTCTATGTAATGACAAAAGTGGATATACTGACAGAAGAATTACCTTATGATGTAGCCGCATTCTTTTTGTGGGACGAGTTGACTAAGCATGAGGAAGGGCTTGTTGAAACTTTCAAGACAAGTTCTGTGTTTGTGACATACTTTAATGATCTAACCAACATTACATTTGAAGTAGTCGAAGACTTGACAACACCTCCTACCATGGCGCCGACGATATCAGCAGCACCCAGCAGTGTTAACATTGAGGACGATAAGAGCGTAGAAAGGAGAAACATATACGTCTTTGTCGGTGTATTTCTTGGAATATTGTGGTGTGTGTTGACCGCATTCTCATTCCGTACCATATTGAAACATCGGCGAACCGCCTTAGATCTGCAACACGCAAATCAAGTTAAAGAGAAGTCCTTTAGCAGAAGGGACTCTTCAAGTAGACGAATATCAATGTCTGCTTCAAGAAGAATGCGAAAGTTGTCCATTTGGGCAGGTACACCTGTTTCTCGATCATCTCGAGGACTTGGCCGTGAGACGAGCATGAAATCAGCGAGTGGTTTGTCGGCAGTTATGGAAATGGAAGGGGCTAGCGTTGGATCCGAGCAAGTGTTAGATGCAGAAGTGCAATCAGATAATCAAAGAGTTTATTACGAGGACGAGAGTGGTGGAGATGATACAACCACTGCAAATGATAGCGGAAGAACAGGGCGGACTGGATTGTCGTCCAATACTAAAATGTCTTTCGGAGGAAGATTCTTAAATGAAGACACATTATTGTAGAGACATTGTTGTAATAATTGTAAAATTAGGACCTTACTACATGTACACTTACATCACCATTGATAAGATAGTTCCTACTGCATTGCTGCTACAAGCGCTTGTTGTGATTCTTCATCTAATGTACCGAAGGCCGTCTGAATTGCATTTCCGTCAACCGATTGTTGAATAGTATTGATTACACCAAGTAGTCTCGAACATGTACTCTGAGTTGCCACTTCCTCGCCATCGGAAACCAAAGCAAATATCTTGCCAATAATTCGAATCAAGTTGCTGTACTCGGCCTGAACATTGATCATATTGGAGTCGATCATATCACAAAGCCCGTTGTGGCAAATTCGTGCTTCATCATAGTCTTGCTCAAGCGCGAGTCCGCACATAAATGTCTTGATCAAAGCACTCTTATCTGGAACGGAGTCAAACAATGGAGATCCAGGAAATAGTGCTAGTGAAGCCATACTTGAGACGGCGTTCTCAACCAATACAATATCCTCAATATCTTCCTTAGGCACTGTTTCAACTTCTTTGGCAAGATTATACACCTTCATCAACAGCTGTTGTCCAACCGATGGTGATAGAGCCGTTGGAGCGTGTCTTGCTACTTGTGATAAACCATAAACTGCAACTCTTTTCACATCAGAATCCACTTCGTTTGCGGTATCATCAAGCGCTGCCTTGATTCCTTCAAGCAGCACAGGAGAATAGGCATTTGCAGCTGCTGATCCACAATGCTCAACACAGTCGTCAAAGAGGCATATGGCAGCGAACTTCGCCCGAACATCTTGAGTTGCGCTGGTAAGAGCTTGCCCTAATGTACCAACCACAGACTCTTTAAAGATTGGAGCAAAGCTTTCTCCCAACGATTTCAGTTGATATCCAACACTGTCCACAAGGTGAGTCAAATACTCACTTTCTGATCCAGCTCTTTCTTCACATCGAGCAATCTCATCATTATCAAAAGAGTAGTTGACCATCTCAGAGATTAATTTTGAACGACGGCCAAGACAGGCCTGGATTAGTGTCATGAGGCAACGAACAACTTCTCTGGCATCTGCAACACTAATTTGAGCAACACGTTGTCCATTTGAGGTCTTGTGTTCATACGAATCATACATTATCTCACTGAGAGCATCAGCAATGGCAAAGCGATTCTCAATGTCTAGATCATCATCCCCTTCTTCCTTGGAGAGCTGAGTAGTAAGAGATCTTGCTAGAACTGGCAACAACATCTGTGACTGGCCTTGTTGAACATTGTTTGAAACATCAGAAAGACACGAAGACTTGAAGATTTGAGATAAAGCTTGTGCTGCAGTAGAACGAACATCTCCAGAATATTCACACTTGACAAGTGGTAGGAATGCATTGGCGCTAGCTTCAACAAACGGTTCAAACTCCTTTCCAAGAGCCCTTGCATGCTCAAACAATGCTCTGGCAGCTTGTGACTTCTCTTCCAATTGTGTTGTATTGATCTTGATCTTTTTCGAACCGACCCCTGGGATTGATACTGTATGGGCATCAATACCATCTTCACCATAGTCGTTGTCGTCGGCATTATTATCATTAGCATCAGTAATTGAGACATCAAGCTCTTCAGTTGCTCGTTTCAAAATATGCGGAAGAACTGAAGGCATGAACTGTACATACTGACTTCCCATAACAGCGGCTATACGGGCACAAGCGGCAAGGAGTTGATCCATGGGTATAAGCTCAGTACTGCAACTGCTGAGCAGTGTGGTAGCGATCCTCATAATCTCTGCTGCATCATTAACATAGGTAGACACATTTTCTCCGTCGGGACCAGACACAGCTTGACCAATGATTGACGCAGCCTCGATGGCTGATCCTCGTAACATGGACATTTCGTGAGTATTCTTCATATTTGGCTGAAGCTTGATGACATCGCCAGATCTTTCTAGACCAAAGAGCGCACATGCCGTCAGACCGCTAATAATGGCATAATATGGCAAGAAATCTTCTCTGACAGCATCGGCAAGGCATGCAACTGCCCCAATAGCACGAATCATCACAGTCAAAGATCCCTCAGTAATCGTGTTTGGATTGGTAATATCAACAGATAGAGGCTCTGATCTCAAGGCGTCCAACAGAGCACCCACATACGGCACAACCAATTCTTTGTCAATGGGAATCATACAATTCTCACTACCATTACCTCCGCGGCAGTAACTCACAACAGTAAGACAGGCATGAGACGCAACTTTAGTGCAGTGTGACTTGATTAAATGAGATACTGCCTCTAGAATTGCTCCACCATACTTCTCACGAACAAGAATTTGATGACCAGAAGTAGTCTCTGATCCGACTGAATTGGCACAACATAGTGATCCAAGCAGCTGCAATGCCTGGTATTGAACTCGAGGACTTGAACTTTGGATTAAACGAAGTGCTGCATCAATAGTCGCTGGCACATGTGGTACAAATGTAACTGGTGCCGCCGCCAAGCATCGTTCAAGAATAGAAAGCACTGCACGCTGATTCTTCCATGATTGTGTTGCCAAAAGAAGCTCTACCAGTTGAAATATGGCTGGTAATGTTGATGCTCCACCAAGATTCTCAACAAACGATTCGAGTAGAGGTTCAGCATGTAGTGCTACATGATCATCATCCCAGGATGATTCCGTATCATAAACTAATGCAGGATCGGTGGCCCAACTTTCTTCATCATCATCCACACCCATAACTGCCAATTCTGCACAGATATAAAGTACGCCTTTTTGATCTGCACTATTATTCCCAGCAGCTGCATCACTACCCTGCAATAAGAATTGAAGCAATGGGGATTTCTTATTCTCAGTCTGTTCACCCACACATCGTGGAGATGGTGATGTCGTAGGTTTCATGATTGAACGTTTAATCTGTGGTACAGCACTAATAGTTGCAAATACATCCAAGGCTGATAATCTCAAAAAGGTAATATCTTCATCATTTTGAGTGTTGGTAAGTTGTGCAATGGACATGCAACAACGCATTAATGCTGTTAGTGAAGTTTCATCCCCTGCCAGTAATGATGGACATTGATTGGAACATGTTGATAAATGTGACATGCATTTGGATAGTACATCGACTTGATTGGATTGAGTAGAAGAGGCAACAAGTGCCTCAAGCATGGCTGGTAGATATAATTTGCCAAGTTGTGCCGGAGGTGAATTTGAATTGACTTCTGTACATTGTTCTGAAAACTGAGCAAGTAATGCCTTCTCCACTTCATTTGCAGCCTTTACACCAGCTTCACTAACGCGCTTGGCCTTTTCATAGGACATACCGATCTGACAAAATGCACCCATGGAAGCCTCGAGTTGTTCCAATGATTTACTTTGTCCTCGAAATAACGCAGAGAATGAGTCCGTATTGCCAACCGACCATAGAGTTACAGGTGATTGCTCGGCAATATCCGTTAACAATTTTAAGAACATTACATCCATTGCCACACACTGTTAAGGGATTGAGAGTTTGAATATGAGTAAGGTTCAATGTGAAACATAAGAGTGTAAGGTGCACCATAAATTTATGTATAAAAAAATAACACTTACGCCAGGCTCTAGTCTACCCAATACACTCTTCATCCACTCTTTTCCATCATTAGGACTAATAATACTCAAACTACTACATAATTCTGCAATACAATGTCCAATCTGCCTTCGTGATTGTGTAGGTGCACCGTCCATAAAAAGTGACATTAGACTTTCTGCAATTTCACCACATAATCCCAGTGCTGTGGATTTCGACAACCCATGCATTTGTTCACTACCTGCCAATGCTGTAATTTCACGACGTAGTAATACCGCTGAGAGCATAGCCCTACCACTATTATTATTGTTGTTGATATCAGCAGCATTGCAAAATTGACCTAAGAGGTGTGTGAGTTCACGAACTTTTGTTTGCAATGGTATTGTTTTATATAATTCTTCGGCGCCGGGCTTGCCGCCCGATAGCATAGAATCTAGTAAGTCAATTGATACTGACATATTGCCCTAGATATTATTGGGTAATTATTTAATAGTAGGTGCACCTTTATGCAATTATGATCATTCAACTTTAGCCGAATGGATACCGTTTGATCTCCGAGCGAGCATGATGAGGTGCTGCGTGGAATATTAAGTTCTCTCACTGTGACACTGTGAATACTTTAATAACGTGCACTGTAACACGTGCATTGCAGTGGAGACTTGAGTACATGAAATCTGCACGCGTTCAGCCCCGACCTAGCGTGTACTCACTATTGGAGATTATAGTGTTAAATTTGTAAGATATTATTATTATTATTATTATCGTTATTATGTATGACAATGAGAGCACATATTCGAGCACATCATTGCAAAACAACGAGCACCGTGTAATTGTTGCTGCATTATAGTAACGTATTGTTCATTATGAAACTTAATAAATCTGTCAACTCTCTTCTCAATTATATTATAAGTGAGCGGTACCACTACCTTGCCCTCCTTTTAGCTCTTTTTTGTCTCTTTTTAGCGATGTCCAATGCAATTGCACGGTGCAAGTTGTTTTGCACAGTGTGCAAGAATATCTGCACTAGTGGTCATACAACTAAAAGCACAAATAGAGGTAGTGGCGGTAGACGCCCGTATGATTTTTCTTTTTGTTGATGACTTTGATTGATGGTGATTGATAATGCGACCGACATACTTATAG
>Ga0075439_15390_pt1 | contig 22726 bp, 17 predicted proteins | sample MintriSingleCell_FD_74264 | JGI IMG/M metagenome (GOLD analysis project Ga0075439, IMG submission 74264) | Marine eukaryotic communities from Monterey Bay, USA to study complex ecological interactions - Minidiscus trioculatus JGI Plate_4_G5... | ecosystem: Environmental > Aquatic > Marine >... | reverse complement strand
TTTGTGTAGACATATGAAATTTCATATGTATACATATATGATATGATTTCATATGTATACATATATGCAATATTTTCAGACTTAGAGAAATAAAAAAGCAAGTCGATCACCAACATGAGTAAGACACGCATCTGCATTTGGGGAGGCATCTCACATATTAAGGCTAAATTATGTACTCGATGCCCCCCAGAGAAATGTCAAGGGAATGCGCGTTTGGGCTTATCATTTTTTAACACTATAAATTTTGCTGCCGCTGCTCTACTTAACTTCTTATACTTCTCTAACTCTCTAACGATAGCTGCAGCATCTCTAGCAATGGATGGAGATATACATAATAGACGGCAGTGGCAGCATAATATGCTACTGTCGATCATACTTGCAATTATTCTCTTTTTATCGGTATCCTACAGCAATGACATTGCAATAAACACTCTTCAACAAAATCATTCACCATCGTCAAGTAATAAAGGAGAGTATGATAAAGAAGAGAGAATGCAATTCAATTCAAAGCTACCAATACACATTCAAAATATGATATTAGACTCAAGGCAAGCGGTATACAATAATGATACTTCATTGCTGCATGATGCCTCTTCATCAATGCTGCATGATACATCCGCCGGCGGTATCCCATCGTCAATAAGAAGAAGACGACGAGAATTATTATACACACCAACAACAAACTGTATAGAATCGTATCATGTATCAATAGTACCAGAGGAGGTTAATACATGTACCAATTCTAATTATTATGTAAGTTTTATTGTTCTATCATCAGTTGATATTCTCTGGGTATCATAGCTCTGCACAGTATCGTAAACTTTTTGCTCACATCTTATGCACTCTTTTCTACTTCACATTCACATATTACACATCCTATACAATAAACAGCCAGCAGAATGGTCATCAACACCACTACAAAAGTATATGTTCCATACAACATCAACAAAATGTTGTGCTGAAATGTTAGCACCCTATAATGAATTTGGTAATAATGCCGTAATAGAATTTGATGCACCTACTTATTGCAATGTTATTAATGTCTGTGCTGACCAGGAGGGTATTGATGGTGACGAGGAAGAGAGGGTCAGAGGGAGTGGGGAAGAAGAAGGGAGGAGTGGTGAGGAGAGTGATGGGCCGAATGTTCATCCAATGCCGCCCACATTGCCAACTGAAGCGATCACGACCACGGTTGCATCTTCGTTCACAACTAGCACTTCGACATTGACAACCACCACATCAACAACAACCACAACCTCTACGTCCTCAACAACCACCACCACAACAACAACAACAACAACAACAACAACAACTCAAAACTCATGTCAATCTACAAAAAAATATCATCCAACATCCATCCAATTACACATCTGTACAAATAATAACAACTATCCAAAGTTATGGACTGCTTCAATTGAATTAGTAGCAGAATATTTCTTTGAGAATGCTGTTGAATGTTGTGCTGCCTTCTACTCACCGTCGGAGGGGACAGGAAGTGAAGGAAAAGAGTGTATAATCGAGGATGTATGTTTAGATACACCCACGGGATATCCATTGTATTATTTAGATTTAGATGCTGGGATATGTATACAACAATCGGATGGCAGTGAAGGAGAGGGGATGATTAATTTGTTTAATACCCTGGAGGAATGTGTAAGTATTTCTGTTCTGTTTTGTGTTGCTGCCTTGTATATCATTGGTATGACCCTCCGAACTAACTCTCTTTCCTCGAATGTCATTCCATTAATCGATACGCAGTGTAACTTTGATTGGATAGAAGATACATCAAAATGTCTATCCGATAGTCCACCATCGTCATCGTCCTTAACATTCCATCATAACTTTACACCATCACCAACTTCCCCTGAACCTACATCGTCTCCGCCAACATTCCATCCAACAAAACTTTCTGAAATATCAACAACGTCATGTAATAACAAATGGCATGTCTCAATTGACATTAATAGACCAAATACATGTACCAATGATGATCAAATATTAACATCGTGGAAAGATCCAAATAAACGTCATCATTTTCTATTCTCTTCAGCAGAAGAATGTTGCGATATCAACTTTGGTACTTCTAGTAAAGAAAGTGGAGAGTGTAGATTAGTTAATATATGTCCTTCCTTGGATCATGGAGATTTACAGAATGATAATGGTGGAAAGGATAATACACCCTGGCCAACGATGGCACACACGAATAGACCAAGTACATTACGTCCCACACCAAAACGTACATCACATCCAACAAGTAATGATAAATGGTATATTAACCGATCTAGTGGAAAGTGTGTACAAGATTGTGAAGGAGAATCACCATGTGGTGGTCTAGTTTCTCAATGGGAAACATCGTATTCTACCGCCGAGGCATGCTGCCAGTCACAACCGTGGGTTGTGGATTGTATTGCAACGCCAAGTCCTACTGATGAGCCTACTACGAGTTCACCAAGTGTAAGACCGACGAGGGTGAGTATTCTGTCTATTTGGTTGATTTTATTCGTTCAGTGATCTGGCTTTACTCATATACTAATCATATCCTTTATTTAACTTAAGCGTCCAACAAATGTACCAACAACATCATACCCCACCAAACCAATAACACAACCACCAACATTAGACTGCTCCACATACAAATGGCACATGTCAACATTAGACAATGATGCAAGTAACACATGCACAAATGATTTAGAATATCCAGATGAATGGATAGACTCTGATTACTTCTTACATGATACAATCGAGGGATGCTGTGACATGTTTGGTGGCACGTGTGAAACAAGAGATTGGTGTGCTGAACAGAATCAAGCTAAGATAAATGGTGCCAAATTACAGAATGAGGGTACGTTTCAAAAGTATAATGGAGTAATATCATGGAACTTTGGTAATCCGCCTGAATGGGAGGTAGATCCAGATACGAATTGGATGATAAACATTCCATCATCTGATACAAGTGTTACACGATCTTTGCTAACAGAAGTGAACTTACCGAATCGAGGTAGTATAATATGCAATATCAAGGTTGATGTTTCCATGCCATTTGATAGATTTAGTATTCATGTGAATGGACAACAAGTACATCAATACTACCAACGAGTTGAGGAATGGACAAGTATATCATCAAACTTGGTTGCCGGAGATAATATGATTGAGTTTAGAGTGACCAATGGTGATATGTTCCCTGGTTTTGATCGATTACAGATGACACATTACGGTACGGGATATGTATCGATTGATCAGTGTGAGATAGTGATTAATTGATTAGTAATTTACCATGATTATTATATGCCTCAATAGATACCCCAAATCTAGTTTCTAATGGTTCGTTACAAGACCTGATAAAAGAACATAATACCTCACTTGTGCGAGGCCGGCACAGCACCGTGTCTCTTCTACAATGATTATATAAATATAGTATGGATTCATCCAGAGATGGCCGAGCTGCTGCATTAATGCTATGTGAAGGGGCCTATCTTCGAGTTAAAAGAAACTTAATATTGAAACTTATTTTGGTAGTGATTAAGTTTCAATCCCTTCCTATGAACTTAGTAGAACTATTAGCTATTGCTTTATCTTCATAATACTACATTCAACCTTAGATCGTCCACATACCCATTTTTATAACATTCACCACCATCGTTAATCTATTCAGTATCCCCACCGTTGAATAGCTATCGTAAGTTATTGAATAGTATCGTAAGTTACAGGTAGTTTCACATGATGCATGATTCATTTGTATATGCCTCTATCTTACACCTATCTTCTCTTTATAATTGAATTAGTAGTGTGGTACGAGTGCCATTCATTCGTTTTATATCTCTGTGGCGTGGCATTTGTATATGTTTATATATACTGAGCTATATTATAAATCATATATTATTTTTGAGCACATCTTATGCACATAATTATTTGTGATGCACCATCTTTATCAATCTCATGCCATTACTCTTCTTATAATCAATATAATACTTGTTCATTAACATTTATCAATTGTTCGGCCAATTTTAATTAAATTGGTTTGTGTGGATTAATTATATTATAACACACGGTAAGTCTATTTCTATATGCGTCCATCTTTTGCCGGTGCAATATTGTATCTCTCATACCTACCATACAATTTGTGCGTCTCTTCTATCTACCTTTACAATTAAATCATCTATACATTTATATTACAAATAATCATTCTTCGACGAATATTAGATTTAGATATACCTTCGAGATTAGTTGACGCAAATAATTACAATGGCACGTTTTGTAATAATAGACGAGGATAACCCTCTCGCTGCTAATGAGGGTCAAGAAATAGAAGAAGACGACGATGAGATGGACAACAACATTGCCAATAATAATAATAACAACAACAACAATAACGATGATAATAATAATGATAATGAGGAGGAGGAGGATACAGTACGATATATCGTTGATGCCAATAACAATCGTCTCAGGATGTCTAATATATTGGCGTCGCCGGATTATTGGATAATTATTGGTTTGGGTATTGAGATTGCCCTCGATGACCATCATGTTCCAACAATTACATTCCTGGAGATATTTCTAGGATCTTTAGGCAAGTATAATAATGAAACAAAAAAGATCAAAAAGAAGAAACAGTATATACTGTGGATATGGTACGCCCCCTGCGAAGTAAACGACAGTTTTATGGAACATTTAGATGAGGCGGAAGTCATAGCAGCAGTAGGACCTCTCAACAGCTATCTTCAGAGACATACAAGGAGGAACGATGGCGACAAGCAACTTAGGAAGTCTCAGACCTACCTCACCAAATTGGAAGCCGATCACCCTGAAGTGTACCAACAAGTACAAGATATTCTAGAGCATGGTGCAGCACCTCGTCCCTCGAGTGACGAGGAAGTGGAATTGGAGGAGAACGAAGAGCAGCAGAATGGTAGTTTAGCCGAGGAAGAAGAGGATAATCAAGAAGAAGAAGAACCTCCTCCTAACAGGGGCGGGGGAGGAGATGATGATTCGTATGCTGAATATTATGACAACAATAAGGGTGGCGGCGTCATGAGTTTAGATGAGGCGCCTCCTTCACCCCGAGGGAATGAAGTCGTATTGGATGGGTTGGTGGAGAATCTAAAGATGCCTCATGATGAGGATGTTGGTGGTGGTCTAGATGAAGCACTTCTTTTGCCTACTACACCTACCAGATCACCTACCAATGGCGGGAGAGAGAGGGGCAGTAAAGAAGGGATAGGGCCTCTCGGAAATAGCGATTCTAATCCAAAGTCTTCTGGAAATACTCAAGATAAAAAGAAGGTTGTCAAGGTTGAGAAAAAAGACGTGGAGGAGGAGAAAGTACCATCTTTGGATCATGTCGTTTTCTTGGTAAGTGTATATTGACGGGATGATCTCATTCAGTTCATTACCTCTCATATTTGTCTACTTTATTACTACCATAGGAAAACGAGAATAATGAGGGCAAGGTAAGTTATATTATTTGTATCTCGTTTAGTATACGATCGTATCTCCTGTTCTCTCACATCATATGTTGGTATACCTACCATTCTAGGAGATTGACGTGGAGGCTGCCTTTGGTGCTGACGATCCTGACTACACAGGTGACGACCCTCCACTTGATATGGATTTGGCCCAACAGAAGCGAGATGAATTGAATAACAAACGACATGAAATGAATAACAAACAAGATGAATTGAATAACAAACGACATGAGATGAACAACAAGCAAGTTACATTGATTGATGATCAAAAAGAATACAATAACAATCAAGATGAATTGAATAAAGAAAGAGATGAATTGAATAACAAACAAGGCGAATTGGTTAGCGACCTCTTAAAAGAGGTGGAGAGGTTAAAGAAAGTGAATGCTGACAAGGAGAAGAATGAAACCAAATTGAAAGAGAAAGTTGATGAGGTGAAGAAGATTGCTATACATTGGAAAAATCAGGCAATGGAACAACACACCGAGGCAAAGAAGTATTTTGAAAAGGCAAAGAAAGTGAAGGAGAAGATTGATGAAATGAAGAAGGACGATGAAGAATGTGAGGAGGAGGATCTTTTGGAACTGGTAAAGGAGGGTATGAATGGCAACACGATGCTAGGCGAAAATGCAATTGCCAACCTTATTATTGAAAACGAAGCAGAGATTATGGCACTGCTATTGAGAGATGCTCCCCGAGAGAGTAAGAATAAAGAAGTTGTGGCTCTCCTCGAACGCAAACTTGGCCGAGACGATATTCTTGGTTTTAATTCCACTTCCCAGTTAATCAATCACATGCTACCTGAACTTAGTGCCCTCTACGAACAACAATCAGATGAAGAAGAAGAAACCGACAATAGACTCAAAGATCTCCTAGTTAAGATGTTAAAGCATCGTAACTTTACAGACAAGAAGCTTAGTGTAAACAAATGGGTTAGTTTCCTCATGGAGTTAAAACCTGACGAGCTGTCTATCATCAAGCAAACGTGCCAATCAGTCCAGAAGAATCCATATTAGATTACATCATCCAGGGGTTGGGGTTACACAAGTTGTTCGTTCTTGGGCACTTAGTGTCTTTTTAGTTATTATAGAAACATCATAACAGGTAAACAGTTGCAAATTCTCTTTGTCTTTAACTCTCTTTATTGGCTATGGGAAATAATATAGATCTCTAGATAAGGCCAGTTGTAATTGTAGCACGTGAGGATGTTAGCCTCAACTCATGTGGTATGCTATTTGGTATGATAAAAGGAGGGTATCTTTATAGAGTTATTATGTTTATCAAAATAACAACTCATTCCTCCCCCTATCACATATATTAGTTATTACCCCACCAGTTACCACTAGGACCATCATCATCATCTTCTACACCCCTCGTTGGACTTGGTGCCACACTAATAGTTGGACTTGGCGTGGGTCGTTTCGTGGGCTTGATTGTGGGATGTATCTCTGGATCAAGCTGACAATATGAACAGCATTTACATACCCAAAAGTACTCGACAGTGGGGCTTGTTGTGGGCACCATTGTCGGAGAGAATGAAGGTGATTCTGTAGGTCTTTCCGTCGGTGATTCAGAAGGTGGCTCAGTTGGAGACGCAGTCGTTGGCAATGGTACTACTACCACAGTATCCTGAAGAACTCTCCTTACTTCTTCTCCTGACGATACCACTGGTCGTCTTGTCGGTCGTGCTGTATTCTTCCGAGGTGTATCACAATTAGCAACCAACTTATCTAAACTGCCAACATCATCATCTTCCTTTAACTGACATACTTCCTCGGGCATGAAACCATAGAGCTTGTTCCATTCCAAGTAGAGCTTTTCAAGTTTCATCAAGTTGCCATACTCGGTCGGTACCTCGCCTGTTAACTCGTTATATGATAAGTCTAATGATGTAAGCTCGGTCATACTTCCCCATTGAGTGGGTATCGTACCTGTAAAGGCATTATCATGTAGGTGTAGTGTAGTCATATTCATCGAAGATCGTAACTCATTCGGTAACGGACCATCCATGTAATTACCCGATGCAGTAAATGTTTCCAAATATGTCAAACTTTCAAGAGATGTTGGTAGTTGACCACGTATCAAGTTCAGCTCTAATTGTACTCGTGCCAAGTATTCAAGGTCACCCATGTCACTTGGTAGGGTACCACTAATGTAATTATTCTCAAGACGTAAATCCTCAAGTCGTGACAGTTTGGCAATTGTTGTTGGTATCGATCCAATCACACCCTTGGATATAAGTCGTCCATTCGATTCACGTTCACGATAGTTATTCTGAGCTCTGAAGAATTGTAGATTCTTAGCATTGGATATTTCAAGTGGTAATGTCCCCTCCAGGTAATTGATACCGATATATAACTTCTCGAGCTTGCTTAGACTGAATAGCTCGGGTGTGATACTACCATCTAATTCCAAGTTTTCCAAGTATAACTCAGTCAACTTGTTCATTGATCCGCTACCAATTGATGCAGGTATCGTACCAAAGTAGTAATTGGTTGATATATCAAGCTTATTCAGTGATGAAACTTGTAATATAGGTGATTGTTCAAGGCTACCATCGGCGGTGGTAATATTGGAGTATGGACTTGTAGTTTCCTCTCCACCGAACATATTGTCAAAGGCATAGAATGCTTGTATGTTTGGTAATTCTGCGATTGGCCATAAGTCACCTGATAGATAGTTATCTTCTACATCAAGCTCGGCTTGAAGGGGGAGGTATGAGAAGAAACAAAGGCGGTGAGAAGCTTGAGAGGAACACCTGAACGACTGACGACGAACAGAAACAGAAACTTACCAAGATTTCTCAATCCACTCAAATAATCAGGCAAAGTACCCTCCAAGTCATTATTCCATAGCCACAACACTTCCAAATTCCTCAACCTACCAATACTACTAGGTATCTCCCATATCTCATTCTCAGCCAAGTACAATTCTTTTAATCGATTCTTCTTGGGTATATTATTAGGTATATATTGTATACCATTCCCATCTAAATCTATAACTTCTAAAGATGGCATTGAAAATAACCATTCTTCTAATTTGCCTAGGGAGTTGTAACTTAATCCGAGGTATTGTAATGATGTTAAGAGTGTGATTTCATATGGTATATCACGTCGTACTCGATTGGTTTGGAGGTCTATACTGATTACTTTGCCTTCTGATGAGACACCCTCCTCTGCATTGTTATTGCCATTATCATTAGAAGTACCACACTGTATACCATACCAATCACAAACAGTAACATTCGTATCACTTAACCAATTACTATTATTATACCACTGATGACCTAAAGTATCATAATAAAACACACCTAAACTCCATAATTGTATCTTCTCTTCATCTGAATAACTATCATAATTGGTAGTGTCGTAATATAACCAATATAATGCTCTATATTGATTTGTCTGTTCTCTAAATAATGAACTTTTAGAACGTGGTGATGCATTAGAGAGTAGGGTACGTAATGGTTCAATTTCCATTGATGGTGCTGATGATGGTTGTGTTGAGATTGATGGTGAAGTTGTTGGTGATGATGACGGCTGTGATGATATTGTTGGACTCTCTACGGGGAGACAAAGCAGGTTGCAAAGTAGATCATTCAGAAGGAAGGGAAGAAGTAGAACAGAAGGGTGAGGTTGGGGTTAGATTCCAGTACAAACTCATATCATATACACCATACAAGCTCATCAATAAACTTCAAACTTACCGGACGGACTTGAACTAGGATGATCAGTAGGGCTAACCGACGGCACTCCTGAAGGAGATTGAGTTGGGCTCTCTATAAGATACACGAGTGTGTTCAAAGGAGAGGGGAGAATAAGAGGTTAGTGACTTGCAAATCCATATCATACACAATGAACAATCTTACCTGATGGACTTAGGGAAGGAGTAGCAGTCGGATATGCCGATGGGGATTGTGATGGATATTCTGAGGGTGTCATTGATGGCTAGATTCGTATCATGGATTGATATAATGAGAGTTGAGATTTCGATATGAGTGAGATACGAAAAAGGAAAAAGACACCAATCAACAAGACACAGAACATAACACATATACATCAAAACACGTACCTCAGCAGTAGGCTCCCCTGACGGACTCAAAGTCGGCATAGCACTAACACTAGGCGCTTCTGAGGGTGCCCAAGAAGGTAGCATACTAACACTCGGCGCCACACTTGGCATACTACTTAAACTAGGACTAACCGTCGGTACATCAGACGGACTACTCGTCGGTCTAATACTCCAAGATGGTGTATTCGTAGGAGAAACAGTTGGTAATTCTATATAAATTGACGATTTGTTAATGTTTGTTGATGTATGATCGATAGTTATGCCTAGGGTGATTGCTATGATTGAAATGGTTAGGAAGAGTAATGTGAAGAGGGTTAGGTAGCGACAGCGACGGCGGGATGTTAGGAATTGAGATGTTTCTATATCTTCTTGACTTGGTGATGGGTCTGGACTGGATGGAATGGGAGATACTCCTTCTTCTATTGTTTGTGGATCTTGATTTGTACTACCCAATTCTTCATCAACTAATTTAACACCTTGTAATGATGAGACATCGTCTGGTAAATCAGATGAGTCTGGAGCTTCTACTATTGATTCTGGATCTTGTTGTTCATTGTTGTCATCATCTGAGTCATTCAATAGTGCTGCCGCCGATAGAGCAGCGGGTGATACACTCTCGTCCTTATCGATAGATCCACCGCCCAAGCTCTTCATTTTGACTGCCGGATTGATAGCCGCAGTGTTCTCTTCTATACCACTGTCATCATTCTCTCCGGCGATGCCATCGTTCTCGCCACCATCTATATCATTCTCGGTAACTACACGCTCGTCATCATCTGACGGCTTCTGTTTAGTAGGTGTATAATCCTTTGCATAATTATAATTATGATTTGATTCAATAGCTTGTTTTTTTAGTTTGGAGGATGTTTGTTTATCCTTTGATGATTGTAGTAGAATTGTATCGGATAGTGGTAGATTGTTATTAGATGGTGGATTATTGTTTGATGACGACATTGTAGATTATATGAGAGTGCACAAGATATGTTTTTATTCTGTCATTGCAATGCTAAGTTGTGTACGAGTCGAAGTAAATCCGTCATTGTTTTGAGTTGAGCAAATCCTCTATACCACCCCGCCGCCGCATAATAGGTAGAGGAGGTTTCATGAAAGGCGGCAAGCTTCAATCAATTGAAAGCGGAGAGATAGTAATAGCCGTTTTTGTCGATTATTGGCATAATAATTATCCGCCGACCATCCAAGAGAAAAGGCGATACAACCGTTTTAAACACCAATATCTTTTCCTCTCTTGGCAAACTAATACGGCTAGAGAAGCAACTATTGCAATACTCTTGATATCCTATACTAATATTATACTGAATACATCATTTTTAACGCCCGTTCAATTAGTAGCGATTTATCAAATTTCTATACCAAAGTTAGTATACATCAAAATTGCAATTATTATATATGGAGACATTTACAGATGATACGGTAGTAGCATTAGCCTCGTTCTTGTCACCATGTGATATGCTAAACTTAGCATTAACATGTAAAAGATTCGGTGATAGGAATGGTACGACCACAAACACGGATAAAAACGATCGGCGGATAGAGGAGAGGGTACTAGAAGTGAGGCAGAAAGTAGAAAATATATCATTAATGGAAAATGCAGCACGTACATTATTACATACCAAGTGGACTGATGAGGAGAAGAATGCTTTACCTCGACGTGGTGAAGAGTCATGGATAGGTTTATACCAAGAGTTTCTATTAGTGTTTCGTTTACCATTACAATTTGATAAATTGGTTGGGAGAGGTATAAATTATGTTGACAGTTCAGACAAGACAAAAGTGTGCAGTAACGTGGGAGTTCCTGGTACCGCAATCTGCAGCAATATTATGAGATCTGGCAAGCACAGTGTTTCTTTTCAGGTCAATGGCAACATTGGAGTATTGTTTGGCATTATGAGACCAACGACAAAGGATATTACGAGTTTGAGGAAGTGCCACCCTGCTAGAGATGACCTGTCTTTGTTTTCTCTGAAGGATTATAAGACGTCGCACACCGATAATAGTATTGATTGTTGTTTATTGGACACTTGTATGGGAAATGGTCTAATCCGTAGACGATGGAAAGAGTGGAAGGAATCTGAATTGATGGGTATGGATCGAGAACAGCGTTTCCGATCTCAGATCCAGGCATTCAATTGGGAAGGGCAGGAACGAACTTTTGATACCTCATACAAAATTGGATTCGTGTTGGATCTTGATGAGGGCACTTTGGATGCATATAAGAATGGTCGACGTCTCGGCACTATGATGACTCATTTGACGGGAGAATACTGCTGGGTTGTGCAATTGTCAATCAGTGGTAGAGAGGTGTCGGTTTCTATTGATCGTTGATTTTTTTGTTAGACTGGATATATAATATTTATACTCGTACATTAAAGTCACTGTCTAGTTTAAAGTCGAACAGATTATCACTGATACCAGATATTGACACATACCTCATTCCCCACTGTACGAACGTCATTTACCGCCACACCGTCCATACCAATCCCCCCGCTTTTATCCTATACCAAACCACACTCATCTACTTCTTCTTTCCACCCTTACCCTTCTTCTCACCTACACTCAATGGCATGGCTTCACGTTCAAAGGGTAAGAAATCAATTCCTCCCATGAATGGCACCAACACCTCGGGTACCCTAACACCATTCTCCTCTTGATAATTCTCAAGGAGACAACAGATACCACGTCCAGTGGCACACAATGTCGAGTTAAGGAAGTGTACATATGATGCAGTCTCCTTTAACATCTCCTCCTTGGTTAACTTGGCACCTCCTCCACCACCAGTCTTCTTCTGACCACAACGTGCACCCACACCACGTGCCTGGAAGTCGGTACAATTTGAACAACTAACCAACTCACGATATGCTTGTTGACCAGGGAACCATGCCTCCAAATCATACTTCTTAACGGCAGCATCATTCAATGCACCACTAACAATACAAACAACACGGAAGGGGAAGCCTAAACTTTCATAAAATTCCTTAGCCGCATCAATCATACGTGTTTGTTCTTTAGCACTTTCCTCAAAGTCATCCTTCACAACACAGAATTGTTCAATCTTTTCAAATTGATGTACACGGAAGATACCACGAATATCCCGTCCTGAACTACCAGCCTCTTTACGGAAGCATGTTGAAATGCCCGCATATCGGAATGGTAATTGTTTATCATCAATCCATTCATTCTTGTGATATCCACAGATTGGTTGTTCACTTGTTGCAATTAAATACTTTTCACTTGAACCCTCGGGATCATCCGTCTTACCACTAACCTTGTATAACTGTTCATCAAAATCTTCCAACTGGGCAATACCCGCCATAACATCCTTATTCATCATGTACGGTGGTTGTAATACCTGATAACCACGTTTCCTTAAAAATGCAATACTATAATTAATTAATGCCTGATTTAATAACACGCCTGCATTTTTTAAAAAGTATCCACGATGACCGGCCACGGCCTGTCCACGCATTGGTTCATATCCATCAATACGCCATAGTAGATCATCATGTGTTAATGGCTTAGTGGGGGGTAATGTATATGTTAACTTTGAAATGGGTGATGGTAATAATGGTTTATCACCGGCATTTTCAGCCTCCAATGGTTCAGGATATAAAGAGACAACTACATTATCTTCATCTTCATCTTGTGAAATGGGCACTTCGGGATCAACAATGTTACCAATTTGATTTAATAATGTGTCACGTTCCTCGGCAATTAATGGTAACTGCTCTTCCATTTGTTTAATTTTAAGTTTAGTAGCTTTTACTTCGGCTACCTCGGCATCACAATCTTCACCTGCCTTCTTTTTTGGGGCGATTGATTTTGATAATTTGTTCAAGTTGGTACGTGCCGTGTCGATATCTCCACGGAGTGTACGCCATGCCTCATCTTTGGTTAATACGTCATCTACTATTTGTGGGTCTTTATATCGTTGTTGCATGTAGGTACGATATTTATCGGGATTGCCACCCTTGTAGGTACGGAGTGAGTTTATATCGATTGGCATGGTTTTATGATATATTATTATTTAGTATATCTAAGGGTATTGTGTGGTATATTAGAGACGTGCGGCGGCGCAATAGACATAAAAGTTATTGCTACGATACCTATTTGCAAGCCAATGAAAAATGAAAAGAAATTAGTGATGGAGAGAGTGGTATCCTTTTATGATAGGATACCAAGGCAAAAGGTCTCATGCAACGATAGCGCAGCTCTCTAGCTTCTAATTACTTGTCCTACGTCCTATGTATCTTCGATATTCGATATTGGTTATGCATAGATATAAACTATTCACACTACTTCACCTCGACCACCACACTCACACTCCTCCGCCCACTATCCATTTGGGACAACCTTTCTATAAATATCTGTCTTCATCACCTTCCGATAGAAACCGATAGTTCAGCTCCACCACCAGTTGGTCTTGTGACTATCCAACAATATTCTCCGACCAATCCACTCATCATAGTTCCAAGACGTCGACCATTCTTGAAGACATCTAGCGTACCCTCATTAAGATCCAATACGCATCCTATTTTGAAAGAAGTCTCTCGAATTTGTTCCTGTCCTTCCCAACTGAATGACTGGTTCTCATTTTGTCTCTTTTTCTGTAAACGCTGCTCTTCGTCCATAACTATCAATTCAGATTTCCCCCACCTTTTCCATCTAGGACGGAGTACTCCAAACCCCATATTAGTGCTAAATAAACAACAATCAACGTTATTACGGTATAACGTCTCATATTCCTTCAAAGAAAATCTGGATAGGTCATCAATGAGAGGATGGCAACTATTTAAACTCCTAATGTCATTCGTCGTTGGTCTCATGATTCCACATGTAATTCCATAATTCATTGAGGGATTGCCGTCATTTACATTAAACGAAACGCTATGCTTCCCAGCTCTCATGATATTGCTACAGATTGCAGCACTAATATGGTACCCCACTCCCATAATTGAACTAACTCTTGTTTTGTCTGTATTCTCAACAGAGTGTGTTGAATTTGATATGTGGCGAAAACCACCCCCAGCCAACTTATCAAATTGCAGTGGTAAACGAAACAACTTTAGGAACTCATTGTATATACCAATCCACGATTCATCCCCACGTCTCGGTAGAGCATTCTTTTCATCGTCTGTCCATTTAGTTTGTAATACCGTACGCGCTGCAACTTCCATTAGTGATATTGATTCTGTTCTTTGTCTCGTATCCTCTCCTCTATCCGCCGCCGATCTTTTTTTCGTATCTGTACCATGTTTATTTCCAAATCTTTTACATGTTAATGCTAAACTCAACATATCATGCGGTTGTAGGAACGAGGCTATTGCAACCCAGTTTGTCTCCATCGCAGTAAATTATTTGTTTGTTATATGTAATGATAATACGATATCCAATACCGAAAGTAATATGGTATACACTTAACTACTAAAGAGTGTATACACTTAACTATTAAAGAGTTTGATAATGGTAATTCCGTTCTATATGATGAGTATAATATATAATGTGGCTAACAATAATAAATATGTAGGTACGACGTGCTGACCACTAAACACAACTTTTTTTGTGTACTCTATATTGTAACTTTAGTATAGGTATTTGATAAAAGTATGTATGAAGTCTATCACCCTAAAACCACCACTAATCGAAAGAGCGTTAAAACTAATGTATTGATATAATAATAGAGTATGATGCAGTATGAATATCCTGTATTGTAGAGTGTTTAGTTGGGTGGCCAAGGCCTGTCGAGCGATATCATATGATCTTGACTGTGGAGCACCGTTTACTCGCTAGGTCGCCCCTGATTCCAGCATTGAAAAATTGTAAATTGGCACGATATCGATGTTCATGTATTCATCTCTCATACTCAACCTTTATATCGGCGCATTATAAGCACCATCCTCTCGGCATAGACGTCTAATATACTGCTTATTGTTGTTGCAAAGCATATACCATCATATCATTACACTAAAATAATATGACAAAGGATACCAAAGATACAATAACATCTCCACATAAAAAATCCCCCTCTCCAATCACTACATTGGTAGCCGACCCTCCTCCTCCAAGTCACCACAGATCTTCACCTAAATCATTCTCCCCTTCAACATTACCACCAATTATATATGAAGATCCAATAACTAAAATATTAGAAGCCGAGAATGAACTACGCAAGGCTGAAGAGAATGGTGATACGAAGTTAGAAAAGGTTGACTTATCTGAATTGTTGGAAAAGGATTTACAAGAGAGGCGTATTGATAATACTACAGTTGATGATACTGACATTTGCAAAGCTGGTAGTAGTACTGCTATAGTTGGAAATAGTATTGTACAAGATATGAGTAGGAGTACATCATTTGATACCGACTATGACAATATCCAGCGTCTACCCTCTGTAGCAGATACAACACAAAATGTCTCAGATCAGAAGGGTGTCAATACAGACGAACTCCCAACTACTGAAGAACCAAATGATAATGTTCGCAAAGAGATATTTGCAGCAATGGTCGAGGAAGAAAAGTTAATGATGATGAATTCATCTCCAACAAAAGAAGAACAGAAGGATACCGATTTAGAATCACAACAAATCGATAATAAGACTAATGGTATACTACAAGATGCCAATGTACGTCCAACATCACCAACGAATCAAGGATTACCAGAAGTAGAAGCATACTTGGTTGACAAAGATGATGTTGTTATTGCAACACCCACACAACCATGGTATAAACAAAAACGAATGATAATGTTAATTAGTTTGGCATTTATAATTGCTATATTGTCAATTGTGTTGGGTGTTACCCTTTCATCCTCTAATAACAATGAATCAAATGAAAACATATCATCATCTAATACTGCTACAGAAGAAGGTGTAGTTAAAACAACCTCGAGTAGTAGTAGTATAGCCCCTTCATCATCAACATTCAGTGTCTTTGTTCCAGTATCAGAATCTGTTGCACCTTCGCCGCCTTCTTTAGCAACTGACCTATCCGATACTGATAGTCAAGCACCCACTCCAGCACCATGCTATGATATTAATATAAACATTAAGTATGATGGATATCCAGCTGAAACTTCATTTCAATTATATAAAGTTGATGATGATGGTAGTAAAGAGATTATCCAATCTCATTCAGCAAAAGACAATGACACGTTTTATAATGAAACAATGTGTTTGGAAGAGGGAATGTATGCATATACAATGTTTGATGCTGATGGTATCTGTTGTTCATATGGCAACGGGAGTTATAATATTACGGATACAGATGGTACATTGATAGTAGTAGGAGGGGAATTCAAGCAGGTTGAGATGACCAAATTCTCCCTTCCGTATGTTACCGATTCACCACCGCCAACTGAAGAAGTGATACCCCCAGATGATAAGGATGAGTGCTATCAGATTGAAATAGTCATCGAGTATGATGGATATCCAGCTGAGACATCATGGGAGTTATACAGGTTACTTTATGATGGTGGTGATGATGAGCTGGTGGATTCACATGCAGGGTCAAGTGGTGACACATCATTCAATCAAACCAAATGTTTGCCAGAGGGAGAGTATAACTTTACAATAATAGATGCCGATGGTATCTGTTGTTCATATGGACAGGGTAGTTACAATATAACAACACCAAATGGCGGTGTACTAGCCGAGGGTGGAGAGTTTACAGGGTCGGAGAGTTCAATATTTGTTTTTCCATTTGATTAACCACATAGCAAGCTAACTCTTAAAGTGTTGTGTTATACAAAGACAAATTCTTATTCTTTAACTACATCCGTCTCCCCTCGATCCCTGTGCCTCTCTACTCCATCTAAACCTTACTTGCCATTTACACTAGAACCATGTGAATCCAAGCTCATCCAATCTATCAATGCCATCTTGTGTGAGTTTCGTCTTCTTGCCTTCCTTGAATTTCTTGTATTGGGCACGTTGGCTGGCAACCCACCAATCAAGTGAGCCTTTAATACCTCTAGGTACATTAAGGTTACCATTAGCCAACTTGTACTGTTCAAGTTCAACGAATCTCTCCTCCCACGTCTTGTATCGTCCTCCTTTACTCCCTACACCAAGACCGAAGCTTGCAATAGTTGCCCATACTATTTCTTCATAACTTCTACCAATTACCTTGCCCAAAAGATCATATAACTTAGTCTTCATGGTGTCAATCATGCGATCATCCTCTGATATGATTCGGTATGCAAATTGAAAGAACTTGTGCTCCTCGACTTGGTCCATCATCCTAGCTCTTGAGGTAGGCGGATTTTCTAAAAGCCAATCGTCTAGCCATCCTACCCACTTGTTAAACTCTCTCTTAGTACCACCGCCAACATGCGATGGATCTTTATCCTTTTCCTCACCTTTATTGGGAGTATCATACTCTCCACGGACATTAGTCATCATGCACACAATCGTCATCCACCATAACTTAGCACGTGACCAACCATTACACTTATCCAAGACATTATAATGAAGTCGTTCCTTTCTATGTTCATCAATCTTCTTCTCATCTTCCTCTGTAACCTTTTGTTTTAGGTACTGGGTGTCAATATCTCCTCCAACAATTGTCCCTTCCGATTGTTCCCATTCATCAAACCGCCTTTCCATCTCAGTAAATGCAGCCTCGAAAATGTGCATATCCGAGACCTTCTTTGCATCACTTCGGATACCGGAAAGAAGATTTGTTGCAATATTGGCAAGAGTTGCACTATTGAAAGGCATCAGGCTTGGTGCTTGAAACCCTTCGGGAGGAATTAGCTCAGGATCATACTATTTGAAACAGATAGATAGTTGAGCCAGGAGTGAAACAGATACATAATGACGATATATAAAACAGCTTACCTCCTCGGCAATCTTATTTAGAATCCTCATGTCAATTTGCAAAGCATCCAATCCAGCAGCCGCCTCTTCACCTTGTTTAGGGGAAGAGGTGGCTCGGATCGATCCTTTGCCGCCCACCAATTGCCCACCATCGGAAAAGCCCGTTGATCCCTCAAGATCAACGGGCCTTTCCGAAGATGCAAAGACGGTAGAGGGGTTCGACATGATAAGTCACCTTATGCTAATAGAGACAGCCAGCTATACTAGCATTCTAGAGCTATCTCTTCCAACTTTGTAAGGTCTACTACGGTCAGGCATAGGTGCCTGTAGTTCTTCGTTCGTTTCGTTGGATACTCTCAATTATACACAGTTTCCCGGGACGGGAATTAAGGCAAACCCCCATTGTTTATACTTTAGCATCATCGTATAGGTAGAGGAGGCATGTCAATGGTTAGGCATCGGTCCTTTGCAACTCAAGTTGAGGGATATATGGGCTTTGAAGAAGCTAGTCTACTTTTGTGTCCCTCGACGGGGTTCTTTCATTCTCATTCATGGATGTAGAGAATGGTGAATCATATTTGCTTCATGTGAATCTGTGTATTGATAATGTATTCATCTGAATTGTCGTAAGTTGCCTATCAGTGTCCACTATGCTCTTCTTCTGATCCGCACTGCATCGATGTAAGGGCAGCTGTCTCTCATCCAAAGGGTATCCATGTGATTCGTCTTGACCGATGATAGCTTAAAACTGATGAATACGAAAACCTAATGAATCGATATCTCTTTACTGCCATCATTCAAAAAGAAGTAACATATTCTGGCCCTATTTCCTGCCAGTATTATTACCGTGTATATTGACACGGCTAATTAGTCTTAGTACACATTCATTTGTTCTCTTTGTATGTCGATATGAGGTGTGTCTTTGCAAATTGTTGTTTTGAGAAGAGGTTGCTCTCGTCCGCATAATACATCCACGGTGGTGATCTATACCATGTTATCATCTAAACAGAGTGATGCTAACTATGTGGCCTCGATTGCCATCTCATGTGAAATATTCAGTCCAAGTTCTCAACTAACACTGTGGTATCTACTACTCCTAACTAAACTTCATGTAATTTGGTTTCTCCTAAACCGCACTAGCTTATTCAGATGCTTGCTTTTCATCTTTAACCTTGGCCACCTTCATCTCATTCTGTTCCACAAGTCTCTCAACACGGTTTGCCTCGAGTGTATTTGATACTCTTGCCTGTCGAGATACAGCCTCAGCATGGCTAATCCCTTCATCAACAGCCGTCTCTATGGCCACTGCTGCCAATATGGCTGCTGATTCTCCATCCCCTTCTCCGTTAACCCCAGCATCATCATCATCACTGTCAGAACTCTTTCTATTGAAGAATCCACGGACTAAACTCTCATCTCCATCCTCCTCACCATCTTCACCCTCGAAGAATCCGAGCAGTCTCTCGACCTTGACTTGGAATATCCTCTTGGCATCTACTTCTACTACCTCGAAGTTCCATCCACGGCTCATGACAAAGTCACCCTCATGAGGGATTTCACCAGCACAAAAGCAGAGGAAGCCGCTTAGGGTACCGTATTCTTTCAGAACTTCTTCTTCGTCGAGATTAAGGCCAAGGACGGCATCAACATCTTCGAGGTCGGCATCTCCACGGATGAGGAAGGTACCATCTTCTTGGAAAGTTATCGAGTCTTCACTGAAGACGAAGTCATCCTCATCATCCTCGTCATAGATCTCGCCAACAACCTATGAGTTAAAGTGTACGTCGTGGGTTGAGATTGAATGTAAGATAGGATATGAAAAAGAACAATCATGTGCACATCATATGCACAAAAACAAACTCACCTCCTCTACGATATCCTCCAACGATACCAACCCCTCCGTACCTCCATACTCATCCACAACCACAGCCATATGTACCCTCCTCCTTCTCATTTCTTGTAATACACTCCATCCATTCGCCGTTTCCGGTACAAAGTAACAAGATTCAATCAACCCCGCATCATCAATGGTAGTTTCCATACGTGATGCTAATTGAGATCCTGTCAACGATCGGACATAACGATCCATTGTCTTACCGGTCGGTGGATCAATGAATGATAACTTTCCAATATCTTCCTGTGCCTGTTGTTGTGTTGTTGTCAATGATGGTTGTTCAATTGGATTCTCATTATCCCCACTACTGCCGCTGCCATCATCTCCATTCACAATCGAATCATCGCCACTCTTACTCGCTGGCTTTTTATACTCTTCCCCATCAACCAACACGCCCTTAACAAAGAAATCTAATACACTCTTTGCCAACACAATACCAACAATATTATCAATCTCACCATCATAAACTGGTATACGACTATATCCACTCTCTCTAACCACTCCCAATACTGATGCCACGCTCATACTTTTCGGTACAGCCACCACCTCCACCCTTGGTTTCATAATCTCCCTTACCTTCTGATCTTGTAAATTCAACACACCCTTGATCATTTCTTGTTCCGAATGATCAATGGTACCCGAATCTCTAGCACCAGTAACAATTAAACGTAATTCTGAATCAGTCACACCTGAATTTTCCTTCGTACGTACACCAAATAAACGTAATGTCCCCTTGGCCAATGTACTCAAAGCAAATCCCACTGGACCAATAACATTCGCCAACATATTAATTGGTGGGACCATTAATCGTGCTACACGTTCGGCATTAATAACACCTATATTCTTGGGTAGTAACTCTACAAAGAATAAGGTTATGACAGTTAGGAAGATTGCACTCCATTTCTCGGCGTATGTGCCAAAGATGTGATCTGCTAAATGCGTGAATAATGTTGTGGCGTAGATACTGCATGCCGTGCTTGTAACTAATATGGTAGTTAATACTCTTGTAATATCTTCATTTAATGCTTGGAATGTTCCTCGTTTTTTAGACCCTGATGATGCTTTTTGTTTCTCCTCCTCTTCGGCGAATTCACGTACCTTCCATGGATATAATGTAGTTATGGCAATTTCAGCAGCATGGAATAATGCCAAGGCGGTGAATATACCTAACCATATTGCGAGCTTTGCGAATAATTCATTATTAGAGAGGGGTGTTAGTACTGCATCTGGATCACGTTTCACTATACCACCGGATGCGTGTGCTATGCGTGATGTTGTTGTTGAGATTAGTAGGGTGGCGAAGGCACATAGTAGACTGTAGGTTGGTCTAAGACCACGGCGTTTGTTGAAGAGATTATATTTGTCTCTGCTGAGTATTGAATTGCTATTATTTTTGATGGGTTGTGTTGATCGTCGTTTCAATTTATGATTGATGGATGTAACTTTATTAACAACATTCGACCGTATAGATTGTGAGGCATTACGAGCCCATCTTATTGGATTTCTACTTCCAACTCTCTTGTGTTGTTGTTGTTGATTTACAGCTGATGTGGCAGTTAATGTAAATGGGCAAACATGACCAATATTATAATTTATATCACATTCAGCCTCTGATGCTTTGAAGATCGTTCGTGACTGCTGTTGCAATCTAGAACCAATATTATACCGAGATTTAGAAGAGATATGACCTCCGCAGTACATACGAGGTGTTGTTGCAAAGGCGCATCTTGTTGATGGAGAAAGTGATGTCATTGATTGTGCATCAAATTTGATGGCCAATATCGTGCTCATATCAATAGACAGCAGACATACACCCACCAACATTGTATAGCTCATTGTTAGGAAAGTTGTCTTCATTGTTATAGATTAATAATTAATATACCCTCATCAACTGGATTGCAACTTGATGTTTCTCTCACTCTTCTAATCCGACTAAATTCTATTTTATGAGAGTTGCTCCTTGCTTGCTATTAGTGACTTGACCTAGAGGATACCTTATTCTCCATCACTTTTATTTATTGGTAGCAATATGAGACCAATGTATAGCCCCCCTGCCTAACTAATAACACCGTTGCCGGAGATTGCGAATAACTACGCGAGGAAAAGAATATGTCGAAACGCAGTAAGGTGTGTATATTCAAAATGAGTATATGTATGTGGTTGTTTACTGCAGTTAGTGATGGGCGGAGGTTTTACGAGGTTATTTATTATTTCTCGTCAATGATTAAGAATACATATTTGCTACTCTTGATTAAGCTTGGCAGCTTATGACGACAGTACTTTATCACCAAGATCTATGAGACATTATGAGAAAAATGTTATGCTATGTTTTTTGCATATATTTTATTTTATATGTTGCTCACATTCATCCTATAATACAGGAAAATATTCCAACAAGGGAGCATTCATCCTATGTAAAACATCAAATCCAGGATCTAATGATCTATTAGCACTTAATCTCTCCCA
>Ga0075439_15588_pt1 | contig 22760 bp, 11 predicted proteins | sample MintriSingleCell_FD_74264 | JGI IMG/M metagenome (GOLD analysis project Ga0075439, IMG submission 74264) | Marine eukaryotic communities from Monterey Bay, USA to study complex ecological interactions - Minidiscus trioculatus JGI Plate_4_G5... | ecosystem: Environmental > Aquatic > Marine >... | reverse complement strand
ATGATTTGTTCTCCTCCATTTTGGAGATTAGTCCTTCCTCGGATATGGATCTGCCGAAGATTTTTATTCTCTTTGTATGCCTGTAATATTTCTTGGCCTATACCACCAGCAATACTTTCATTTCGACAGTAAACTAACAGTTGATTTATCGAAGAGTTGCGTTTTAGGCCATTATAAAACTGTTGATTTGTTGTGCCCAGTTCAATGGGTCTTAAAGCAACCTGTAATGTTGTAAGACATGTATTCTTTCCGATTGCTTCGCCTAGTATACAAAAGTCGCCACTTTCAGTTGAGTTGAATTGTCCCATACAAATACTATTCATATTCATGGAATATTTGCCTAATTCCAATATAGCAAATCGCTCACTGTTTTGTTGAACCTTACCCAGTGTTACTTGGCTGATTTCATCCATATTATATTTCTATGTCTCTCGGAGCTAGAGGTAGTATTTGCAATGCAATGATCTATTATATGCGTACTAAGATAGGCCAGTACCAATTCATACGCAGCAGCTCGGCCGGCAATTGAATGTATATCTGCACGTGAAACGTATAGTTAATGAACCTCGACGAAGAGATTGCGTAAAGTGATATGAATTTTTGATGTTGGTGCGGGCGGTTGATTGGATAACTTTTCTTCTTTATTACCACTGATTGACCAAGAACAATCTACAAACCAGTTAGTATGATGTTGTTGTTTAATTGTTGATGGTTGATTACTTTATTTGTTGAGTATGAATACTAAAAATCTCATGTATTATTGTTGTGTGGATCGATGGGTTGTTAGTGTTGTGTGGATGATGGATGAGTTGTTCAGTTTTGGTATGTTTTGTGAGTTATGAACACCAAATCGAACTTCAATGGATTTTGCTACTACTGTGATTGATATGCTACAGTGCCGATTGTTGTATACGAGGTTACAATAGGTCAAGAGTAGATTATGAGGATAAAGCAAATGCCAAGCTACGGGCTACGATATCTAGCTAGCATTTTTTTCCCTATTCCATGTGTAATATTTTACGATGTAATCACTCTATAAAAAGAGATAGATATGAGGGAGATAAATGATATGCACTTACATCTAATTAAGGTAGTAGGTGATACTTTATTACACGAACACTAAACAATGGTTTGGGATAAAATGGCGAGTTTGATGAAGCCAAATACCAATACCTTTAACACTATACATTAATAATTATGCGCACAACATTGCCAATAATCCTACCAAGATGCATCCCCATTTCGTTAAATCAACCGTGAAAATAGACTGAGTTTCGCATTGACCGCAGTGTTATTACCAGCGACTGCTTGTGATGCATCATTTGTCATCGTTGACAAATGTTCTCTAAAAATATCCTCATATGCATCCTCACGATTCACAAATCCATTGTCTTCTAACCACGACGGATCAGGATCCATAATGACTGCAATACGGAGAGGATCAGACCTTACTGATTCATCTTCATTGAATTCTGCTGGTGCACCTATCATCCTGGCCGTTCGATTTTCATTTTCAGCTGCTCCAAAAATTGTAAATTGTTTGACGTGGCTGTTTCTTTGTTGTCCTCTTTCATCATTATTTGGTATAAAGATATCAGTTGCACCGCTGCCCATTGTTTCATGTTTCCTCCTTGAAAAGGTGTAAGTATCTTTTGTTCTTCTAAGTTTGTTCTCATAATGTGTGTACCCTTTCAAATGAAGACAATTCAACGCGCCATGAACAGCACCAGTTTTGTGTTCTGGACCTGACTTTCCAACCTCTTTCAATTTCAATGTTATTCTTGGCGTTGCACCAGGAGTTTGGGGCTTCCACAGAGATGCATATTGTAGCAAATTCCTTCTCCGCGTCAACATCATTTTGTTTTAAAAAATATTGATAGAGACCGGATGATATAGCCTTCATTATACCCCCGTGCTCTTGATCAAATGCCGCTGCAATTTCATCATCCGTATTGTGAACAGGTCCCTTGCCAATGTTGCAATACCATCGTACTTTTATTGCAAGTAACAATCTTTCCATACCCAAAAATTCAGCTAACAATAATGTCTCGGTATTGATATCACCAATCCTAATGCTACCCTGACGCATATACGCTAATAATACTTTAAATGGAACTGGATCTTGATCAATAAATATCTCATCATCGTCGCCATTATTCGATTCAATCCAATTATCAGATAATAGAGAAGCAAAGTAGGCAGAATTTGAAGTTAGTGTAGAAGCTGATGTGATAAACTTGGTACCGCCGACGTCTAATATACACGGTCAGATGCACCTAAGGAACGTCTCTGGCTTTTAGCTGGGGGAGGCCGTCCTTCGGCATTATTGTTATCATTGTTGGAGGACATGGTGTGGTGTATGTTATATATTATTGAACTTTAACAAGACACTAAAAAGATATGAATATGTTGTGCAAAGATTCGTATTTGTCGTACGTTTAGTATATCCTCGATCGCCACACACACTACTACAACAATATCTACTATGAAGAGGTATAATATATATCGTGTTATAGCAGCTCCTCTTAATTTTCGACCTCAAGCTCTCGCCACCGTAAACCGTACCTATGCTCGTATGGTACTCTCATAAAAGGATACCCTCAAGTGGTATCCTTCCCATTTTATCTACTGAATGGTAGATCCGGGCTTCCAGCCAGAAGTACTACATATGATATGTGCATTCTAGTTTTAGCGTGCATTTACAACCCCCTCAACTTATGTATATGCCTACCAAGATTGATCCCCATTTCTTTTAATCAACCGTGAGAATATACTAACTTTCACATCATTTGATAGAATAGCTTTGTAATGATCCCTGAATATTTCTTCATATGCATCCTCACGATTCACAAATCCATTGTCTTCTAACCACGACGGATCAGGATTATTAATAAATGCAGTATTAAGAGGGTTGGACCTTTTTGATTCATCTGCATGGAATTCTGCTGGTGCACCTATCGCCCTGATCTTATCATCTTCACGACCTCTTAAAACACCTGCAAATTGTTTGACGTGATTGTTTCCTTCTTGAAGAGCTGATGTCTCATTATCATTTGGTATGAAAATATCAGTTGCACCGCTGCTCATTGTTGCAATAGCATGTTTCCTCCGGGAAAATGTATACGATTCTTTGGTTCTAAGTTGACTCTCATGATGAGTGTACCCCTTTAGATGAAAACAATTCAACGCACAATGAATATCCGCGGCTTTGCGTTCTGGGCCTGGCTTACCAACCTCTTTTAAATTGTATCTGTTAAATGGCCTATCACGACCAGCTACTGCTTCCTTGAAGTAGCGTATCGTAGCAAATTCCTTCTCCGCGTTAACATCATTTTGTGTTAGAAAGTATTGGAAGAGACCGGACGATATAGCCTTCATGATACCACCATGCTCCTGATCAAATGCCACTGCAATTTCGTCATCTGTAGTATGAACGGGTCCCTTGCCGATGTTGCAATACCATCGTACTTTAATTGCAAGTAGAAGCCTTTCAATACCCAAAAATTCAGCTAACAATAATACGTCGATATTGATATCATCAACCATTACAACCCCCCGACGCATATAAGTCAATAATACTTTGAATGGAGCCGCATCCTGATCAATAAATATCTCATCCTCGCCATTGTTCGATTCAATCCAATTATCAGATAGTAAAGAAGCAAAGTAGGCAGAATTTGAAGTTAGTGTCGACGCTGATGTGATAAACTTCGTACCACCGACGTCTAATACTACACGGTCAGATGCACCTAGTGACAGTCTCTGTCGTTTAGCCGGTGGCGGTTGTCCTTCGTTGTTATTGTTATCGTTGTTTGAGGAGGACATGTGTAGATTGTTTTATGCGATAACAGAACAACTTCAAACTAAAAAGATATGAAACTTTTTGCAAAGATTTGTATAGGTTGTCGTACGTTTCGTATACCCTCGACCGCCACACACACTACTACTCAAATCTACTATGGAAAGGTATAATATCGTGTTATATCAGCTTTAACAACACCTATGAGCCGTCACTACCACTGCCGTAAAGCTGATACGTATTGTGGTGAAAACTCTCATAAAAGGATACCCTCAAAGTGGTATCCTCCCAAATTTTGCTCTTGCTTTTTTGCACACGAAAGCTCACGCACCAGCTACTAATCAAACCATTCCTGGCCGCCTGCAAGATTGGAGATGATGGATATTACTCAGCAATATCATAATCTTACTCATCTAACACTCCGCTCATAATTTTTGCAATCAATCTCTACTCAAAAGTACAAACTATCAGCTACCCTCCATCGATCGAGGACGATAACACCGAGCAATCTATTCATACATAACATATACAATGACGCCTGATACATTACAACAACAACATATCAATAATGATGATATCATATTAGATCGAATCAATGCAATGAGATTACAAGAAGAAGACGACACGCCATCAACAATACAAATCAAAAACTACTTCACCGCCGAGGTAAACGAAGCATGCCGTAGAGCAATGATCGATTGGTGTTTCACCGTCGTGGATGCATTTGATCTTAGCAGAGAATCGGTTGCAATATCAATGTCACTACTAGATCGATATCTCAGTTCAAACAACGGTAAATCATGTGAAGTATTGCAAAGTAAACAACAATTTCAATTAGCGGCAATTACATGTTTTTATATCGCTGTTAAGATATACGAACCTGTCCAGCTTGGTATTGCCATGTTACTCAAGTTATGTCGAGGATATTATAAACAGAATGATATTGCATGTATGGAACAGGATATACTCGCGGCATTAGACTATCGAGTGTACATATCGACAACCACACCAATGGAATATGTTCGACACTATCTCGATTTGTTATCGGAATGGAATGACATGAAGGATGTAATACTTGAGAATGCCATGTGCCATAGTGATAATGCAACATTAGATATATACTTCGCAACATGCAAGGTATCATCAGTCGGTATTGCATGCCTAGCGGGAGCATTGGAAGATGAATCGATCGTCTTGACTGAATTAGAAAAGCAAGTTATATGGTCTCAACTATCGAGAAAGCTGGGGTATGATATTGCATCAAATGAGATACGGACAGTTGAGAAACGTCTACTATCAAAGATGTCAGATGATGATTGTTGTGAACCAAGGAGGATATCACAAGCGAGCTTACCTCGTACGAGTATGAATATAGCTAGTGAACAATCATCTTCTCCTGTTAGTGTTATGCAGATGGCAAGATAGCGTGTGTATGTTGAATAGGCAGTAGTATATAACAATAGTAGATAGATTAGGGTGTATAATAATGATCTATACTTCATATCTAGGCCATTATTTGGTTAGGGAGTAGGGTAAGTAGCTTCTTGCAACTCACTCATAAGAGGATACCGATAAAGATATTATACCAATTATGGTAGTTGTACTTATAGCTCATCAAGGGCATACTCTATGAAAGAATGTAACGTGCATGCCCAAGCATGTGTGTTGTTTGGGCACGAAGCAACACACGAAGAGGTTGACTGAAGGGAGTATCCTAAACAGGAGTAAAAAGTTAAACGTTTCTCCTCTGTATATATTGCGACTTGCAACTTGCTTGCAACTCCATCTATGATATTCTTTGGTGAATGGTATAAAGGCCAAACACAGTGATTAGATTGAGTGGTACGTTGTTCAAATTCATGTTTATTTGTTGTTGATGGTGGGTATTACTGTTGCTAATGGTCGGTACGGCGGTGTATATATATTTTTTTAGAAGGTGTACCTTAATTATGCTCATTGATCAACAACACAGTTCACCCTCTCTTTATTAGTCAGAGCCCAGAGCAGAATAATAATAAAATATAATATCGCAACAATAGCACATCGGTATAAGATATGAGTAATCAAGCAGTAGTTCCTCGACGCTCGAGACGTCTAGCAACAATCATACCCGCCTCACATTGGATTAGTATTGGTTACTCTCAAAATGATGCACGGTTAATGGAGAAGCTACAGACTGATCTGAAGAAGTATTGTGACGGAAGTGAGGGTAATGAAATCAAACTTACAGGAAGAGGTGGCGATGGACTTCCATATCACGATATGATGCTACCTCATTGGAAAAAGTTTTTTAAAGCATTACATGGACGAACCTCTATAAGCGAGTTTACTTTAATTGGTGTTTCTCTGCCTTCAGTAGTATTAGATATTATGTTTCCAGCGTTACGATCAATCAATTTAGAAGAATTTGGAATAGCCAGCGTTGGAGTAGGGGAGGATGGGTTTCTAAAGTTGACATCATTTATCAAAGATAATTCAAGTATAAAAACTCTCTGTATTGGTGGGGATACCATTAACGATACTGCTGCCGATTCCCTGTCACATGCAGTAAAGGGTCACCCCACCCTTGAAGCACTTGTGCTTGTCAAGAGTGGGCTAAATGATGCTAATATTCTTGGGAAGGTTCTTGAGGGGTGTAGTGGATTAAATGAATTAAGATTAGTAGGACTAGTAGGACATGAGAAGTTAGGATTAGAAAGTATTGCTCTCGTGGCAGACTTTATACGCTGTAATCATCCTATGAAAGTAATGCATTTGCAAAAGAGCAAAATTTCGGATAATGACACAGTTCTATTGGCATCAGCATTGAAGCAGAACACAAATCTCATACGGTTGAATCTACAAAACAATAATGACATAACAGAAGAGGGGAATAAGAAGCTACTCAAGGCTACGTATGATCCAACAAGTATGGATTCAACTGTTGACTCAAACCACTCATGCATGGCATACACATATGATGTTAGAAATTCTTCGATAGTAGCTCAGCGGCCTCCTATTGAAATAGAAGTCTTCAAGATAAACAAAGGGGATTATACTGTTGGACAGAAGATTAGGAAGAAGGTAGTACTTGCCCTTTGTGGTGTAGATGGGGAGCTCTTTGATCTATCTCAACTCAATGATCTCCCTCTGCAGTTAATGCCTCGTGTGTTGGGGCTGATTCAGGAACATACAGACGCCAGAACAAGAGCGGTCAAAAGCACACCCATTCAGTTGGAGAAAGACGCTTTGACAAGACTCTTTCATACGTTGAAAGGATGGGAGCTGCCTTTGTTGTTTGAGAATCTACGGTGTCCTTCTTTGGAAGGGGGTGAGAAGAAGAGGAAGAGGAGAAAGACCCGGCGTTGAGTTTGGTGAGAGGACGGTTTTGTGCATATGATGTGCACGGGGGAAGAATTGCCGACGTTGCCAAACCTGTCTATAGATATACCATATGGGTTTCATGAAATAGATATCCGGTATAACTATCTATTCTATATTGTGATTAGACTTCTCCTATTACCGTTCTTCTTCCTCATCCTCATCTTCACTCTCACTTTCGGCATCATCGTCATCCTCCTCAATTGCCATAAACTCACTTCCACTAACATCATCGAGATCTAACCATTCCTTAACGGCATACTTGCCATACTGTGGCTGTGGACATAAATCAGTTAATGACATGACCAACTCGGCAAATAAACTATCTGGCCAACAGAACCATGGTCTTGAGAATCGCTTTGGATTGTTCGGATTGAAACTTTCGTGCATCCATCCCGTGCCGGCTGATGATGACATTAACTTTTCAACTAGTATTACCTTTTTGGTAATGTTGTTGGATATTAATCCCTCCATTATCATTGCCATTGGCCATATACTTGAGGGTATAAAGTGTGTATGTGGTGAGCCTATTCCTTGATACTCTACGCCACCACTCTTGCCACGATGAAACCATGGATTGTCTTTGGAAAAGAGGAACCGTTTTGTATTGGCAAATACTTCTTCATCATATTCGTATCCCAGATATGGTACGGACAGTAATGAGGGTACATTGGCATCGTCCATTAGTAAGGAGTTTCCAAGCCCGTCTACTTCGTATGCATATATCTTGCCGTATGTCTTGTGTTGCACTATACCATATCGTGTTATGCCTTCTTCAATCTCAATTCGTAGTTTGTGTGCCTTTGTAACTAATATATCATCATTCCAAATTAATGTAGCTATTTCTTCCATATATCCCAATACTACCACTGCAAACATATTCGCCGGTATTAAATATCCATAGACACATGCATCATCACTCGGTCTAAAACCAGACCAAGTTAACCCAGCCGAAGAGTTTGTTTTAGTACCCTTTCCATTCCTTTTCAATTCCTTGGGATTGTATCGATATGGCTTACCACAATGGACACAATCAAACAAAGTACCGTTCGGTATGGACGCCGAATCATCTTCATGCTTTTGTTCTGCTATCCATACATCTACCATTATACTAACAGCGTCATGTACTTCCTTCATTTTCAATATAGAATGATTTGGAAAGTTTTTATAAAAGAAGTATATCATTCTCATATAATAGCATGCTGAATCTAATTCATAATTCCATGTTGCAATATAGCCATGCCGGCCAAGTATAGTCTGATCATGCTTACTAAATTGTTGTATCTTATTTGAAAAAGCATTGGCATATGGATCAAATCGAATAAATCTAGCAGTTTTCAGTATTAATCCACTAACAATACGTTGTAACTTGTTATCTAATTGCACTAATGATAAGCCATTATATGTATTAGGTATTAGTAGTGGATGTATCTGTGCCGCAGAGTCTCGTAACCATAGATTTAGTATGTCACCTGTTATTACAAATGTTTCATTGTTGGGTAATACTGGAAGATGCGCGTTATCACAGGTTATGATTATGATGATGAAAGAGAGGAGATTAAAACATAGTTAGTACATAATATGATATGGAAGGGCAATCAATAAAGGCAAACTAAGGTCCAATGAAGTAGTCAAATCACCGAGATTTATATTATAAACACGAGTTCACACAACAAAACAATACAAACGCGGACTTTCCTGATACGGTTGTATTGACTGTATGCCATAATGCCTTGTGGCATTGTAGTATTGCTTGATCTGTTAATGGTCTAGCATGTTGTGACGACGTGCGATGTATAATTGGATATTTTGGTAGACTATGATGAGGTACAACTTGTGGTTTCATTTGCTGTTGTTGTACTTTCTCTATAGACTCTGTTGCAAGTCCTCTACTACTCTGCTGTTGCTCTATAGAACTATCAGAGAGCAACTCATCTTCCAACCTTCCAAAGATTAGAATAATGACAATGAACCATACGATGATAATACCAATGAAAAGTATTGATATCCAACTTAAACTCTTCTTCCTCTTTCTAACACGACGGTTGGTATTGCTACTGTTGCTATGGTTGCTGCTTAATGCAGATTCAAGAGATGAACCAAACGAGAGAAGACTCTTCACATAAGGATCAGACGAAGTGTCCATTTATGCTTCTTGGTCTATTGTTTATGTATCAAATCTATGAGATACACTCAACCACAACGATCTGATTCAATAGATGAAGGCTAGGTAAGGGTATACGGATGCTTTATTGATATATATTGTTATAGCAATAGTAAACAGCCAGCCACATCTGCAAATTATGTTCATTAAAGTTTTCAAGAGTGTAGAAACTCCATTTAGGGTTAATACACTCTCATATTTTTTGGATGTTATTGGTTTTATGGCCGCCCAGTAGTCCTGGTAGTGTGTATTTGTATTGCAAATTGCAACTCTTCTCTGGATGCTAAAGGCCAGTGCAGTGAGTAGGTTGTGTATGGTATATAATGTTAAAAATCATGTGTTGCTACAGCACCGGCGGTGTTTTATGCACAAGAGATACGCGATAAGACTAAATTTTTATATCGAGGGATAGGTACGGCATACTAGTCATAACGTGGTATTATTGGGAGATATAGTCATGCACTGTTATGTGGTATATGATGTTGATCAAATTCAAGTTTACATGGTGATGGGTGGTTTCGTGTCTAGACAGAACGGTGGCATAATAATTGATATGCACTAGAATAACTTATGGAAGTTTATAATGCTCACATGATATGCACATCACATATCACTCTCTCTTTTATTACTTAGTACAGAATAATAATAATAATACAAGGGTTCGGTATCGAGTATAATAAGAATGAGTAATCAATCGGTACTTCCTCGACGTTCTAGACGTCTTGCAACAATTATCCCAGAATCGTATTGGATTAGTATTGGTTATTCAGGAGATGATCCTTACAGGTTTGAGAATTTACAGAAGGATATGAAGAAGTATTGTGAAGATAATGATAATAACGAAGTTGAACTTCTGGGGAGGGACATAGGACTTGAACCTCTCCCGCATCATGATGTGTTACTTCCTCATTGGAAAAAGTTTGCAATTGGATTAAAGAGACGTACTTCTGTGGAGGAGGTACAAATAATGGGCATCTCTCTAACAGTCTCGGTATTAGACATTATGTTCCCAGCATTACAGAGTTTGGAGAGTTTAACATTATACAACACAGGATTGGGATATGAAGGATTGCAATGTTTATCTGCTTTTCTTAAAGAGAATACAAGTTTATCCCAACTCTTTGTTGCGGCGGATACCATTGATGATTTATCAGTCGCCAGTTCCTTGTCGGATACTGTGAAGGATCATCCTTGTCTCAAAGTAGTTGGATTTGTCCAATGTGGATTGAACAATGCAACTATTCTAGAGGTCATCCTAGAGGGATGTAAAGGGAAAGGTCTAGGATTAGCGGGGAACAATTTCGGATCTGAGCAGGTTGGAATCTTTTCAGACTTTATACGCAGCAACAATTCCACAAATGTATTGAACTTGAATGAAAACAAGTTAAACGATAATGATGCATTAGTACTGGCATCAGCCTTGAAGGAGAACACTCATCTAGATGAGTTGATATTGACTGAAAATGATATAACAAAGGAAGGGCAAAAGGCTCTAATGAACGCAGTATTTGATCCAACAACAATGGATTCAATCGTCGAATGTAACCATAGATGCCTTCCATACACATACGATATCAACGAAAAACGTTTTCAACGGTCATTAATGGAACAAGAACTCATTTCTATCAATGCAGATAAGGACATGAGTGTTCAACAGAAGATCAGGCAGAAAATTATACTGGCATTATGTGGAGTAGATGGGGGTCTTTTTGACCTATCTCATTTGAATGACCTGCCCCTTCAGTTGATGCCTCGGGTATTGGCGTTAGTTCAAGAACACAGCTGGAGCAGAAGGGTAACGACCTTTGAGGGGCTGGGACCTGCCTTAAAGGAAGATTCCTTGACAAGACTATTTCATACATTACGAGGGTGGGAGTTGCCCTTACTGTTTGAGAACTTGCGGGTTTCATCTGCAACGGATAGTACTGGAAAGAGGAAGAGGAAAGCAAGAGGAACCGGGAAGAGGAGCTGCCGTCGGTAGGTGCGGAAGTAGGGGATATGGCAGTGCCGACTTATCTACTACCTATGAGTATACAATGTAGGGAGTCGAGGCATAATTTCATCTAGATAGTATTTTTAGTGATACATACACTCTTTGTACAACTATGCCTTAGAGCATAGGTAGTTATCCACCCATTAAGTTTATGTACAATATCACTACGAAGGGTCTCTATGCACTCTTATATCAACAACCGATAGTTTCATATCTCTTTTCATCTTCTCAAACTCGGCAAGGAGTGAATCAAAATGTTCTTGTTCCATATCTTCAGTAGTAACAATATCTGCATCAATAACAAAGTCACGTTGTTTTCCTTTTCCCATTCTTATTTCAGTTGTCACGTCCTCGATTGACATGTTCCGACGAGCTATTGCCTCGGCAATGTTGGCAAGCATACCGGGCGAGTCTGGACCAACCACATGTATTTTCAAACCCAGTATTGTCTTCTTCTTATGTCTACCAGTCTGTCTTCTTGTTAATGATGATGCTCGAATATTAAGTAACTTGAGATCCTTGTTATTATGTAACCGATCAATTAACTCCCCTCTCTTTTCTGGTTCAATGGCAACATGACATAATATATTATGCTCCTGTCCTAATCGTACCATCTTTGAATGTGTAACATTCCCTCCTGCATCGGCTACAGTTCGTGCAATCTTGGCAACATGTCCAATTCGATCCGGTCCAGCACCACTAATGCAAACATGTGCCATAGAATCATCTCGATCTAAATCAACAGGACAGGCAAATAAATCATCTAATCCCTCCTCAAATAAATGGAACGTCATACCAGTGGGGAATGGCGCCTCCAAATCTTGTTTATGTGTCACATCTCCCCCTCGCATTGCGCTTAATATACATGTCCATAACATACTAGTAGCCGCTACCCATGGTATTCGTGCCCACATTGGCATAAACGCAAAGTTAATAAATGTAGTTGGTACCCAAACTTTCCAACAGGCAGCTAAATCTTCCTTCATATTATTGGCATATGTTTTCATTGCTTTCATTAAATCGGGTGTATCACTCATGACTAATTCTCGTGTACCATAAAAAACAGGAAAGTATAATAATGGATGATGTACAAATTGATCTAGGAATACTTGTCCACATAAGGCTATCATACCGGGTATATCTTTTAGTTTTTGTTTGAGTGGCTTGGCAGCGAAGGATGCCGCGTTTGGAAATAATCGTCCGAAGATTGGGACGTATAATGCATACTGCACGCCTCCTAAGTAGAAACAACCAAATGTAGCAAAGGCTGCATTACGTTTCCAATCAATCTGTTCTTTCTGTTCAACGACTGTTTGTACTAGTAAGTCAGATGCGGATGTTTTAATTGTTGAGATGCCAACACCGAATGCTAATGGATGTTTGATTGGTAGTTTTGCTAGATTCTTCCACATCATTATTTTGCTATTGCTTAGTAATTGTTGTTTTCTATCTGCGTCAAATAATATGTGTATGTAGAGAGAGGACGAGAATAGTTAGGTGCGTGAAGCACAAATAAAAAGTAATTGATCATTGCAACTCTTTGCACGGGCCTATATTGTCGTAAACCAACTTACCTGTATGTTTATAATTAATACTTGCTTATACTTGATATAGGTATCTGTGTATGACGTGTGTGGTATATACAGTACAAAGACAAGAGGTTAAGATTGATATGAAAAAAACTCATAAGATGTGCTCAAAATTTGGTGATACCCTCAAAAACACTGACGCATTTGCATACGGCCACCTACCTGATCAATTATTAGCACACACAGCTATTATCTACTTTCTACTGTCGCCGTTTATCATCATAGCAGTCTCTCATCAGGCAGAACAACTATACTTAAGTAATAACATGTGTGGCTCACTGTGGTTCATTGTCATTTTTCAAGCACGTTCCGTATCAATAATCTTCAGATACCGTACAATACAGAATACAATGGAAGAAGTACGTTTTTTGTTCTTGCAAAGGCAACGGTTGTTAGTGGATATTAGAATGAGCAACGAATGCCGACAATGAGAAAAGCCCCACCTATATTGCTTTTGGTTGATAGTTGGCTATCAGAATAGCGCCAGGATATTTGATGAGATGTATGATCAATAATAGTGGTATAAGTAGATAGATTTAGAGTGATATAGCAACTCTATAATCCTCCTTAAATAAGTGTGATAAAGCATTGCAAAATAAATAGTACTATTATGACGTCAACACGAGAGATATACAATTCATCACCCGATTCAATATTTGACAATACTTTCCCTACAACAACTACTCCATTTGACAATAAAGGAGAAGAGAGTAAATCAGTATTAAGTTACAACTCAGGCTTTACCGAATTAATTAATGAACGATATAATAACAATAATAATAAACAGCAGAGACATTCTAGTATTGTTGATTGGTCGTCTCCCCCTATAAACGATAACAATAATAGTGACGATGTCGATATCTATAACAATTATGCTGATGCCAATAACGATAACAATAGTATGAGAAGAAGAGATCCATCACCACCACATACTACTAATCAATCAAGTAAGGTTAACTTGGCAAGACAAATTATATATAAGCGTAATAATAACAACAATAATAATAGCATGGCTGACGCCACAGGGCAAGCCACGAGGGAAGAGAGTAAAAGAGAGAGGGGCGTTGATCCAACAAGTATTGATCAATCAATTGCTAATAATAACAATGCCTATCAATCAAAAGAGAGCAAGGAGGTAGCTAACAATAATAGTAGTGGAAAGAAGAAGAAGTTGGACCCTCCATCCTCTTTAGTGGTTGATTCTTTTGCTAATAAGCAGCAGAGATTGTCTACCGCCACTCGTCAGTTTAGGCAGCGACAGCCTACTAAACAACAGTCTACCGCACAGTCTAAACTGCAGCAACCTATGAAACAGTCATCTCAGCACAAATCTACTAGCACAATGCAGCGTCATTTTCAAAAGCATAACAAACTATCCTCCAACTTTCCCTTATCATCAAACGACAAATCACCCGGTGGCAACAGTAGTAGTATAGTGGGTACAATAAACACAACTAATTCAATATTAACAGATGAAATGAATGATGAACAGTTGTTGCAGCGGAGGTTACGATTACAATCGTTGAAACAGTCTAAATCTAAGTCTAGGGGTGGTGGTGTTAGACAGTCTAATGGTATCAAACAGCAATCTCAATCTCAGGGGAGTGCTACTAATCAGCATAGCGGTATGAGTAGTAGTAGTATTAACAAGTCGAATGTTAAACAGTCAAGCAAGAAGAAGAGAATTATATCACAAAAGTCAAAGGGAAGTGATAAGATGAGAGATCAATTACAAAAGCATTTGGGTGTACAACAATCTAATAAGGAGGGTAGGAGAGTGGTAGTTACACCATCTCCGTCATCGGTGGCTCAAGGACAGCAGAGTAATAGTAATTGTAGTCATCAAGCAAGACAGGAGGAGGGGATGTTACAACAATTATATTCACCATTGGAACGTACTACTACTGCCAATAGGGAATCATCACGCCCCGCATCTACTAACAGTAACAAGCCCGAGGCTAGCAAAAGTGATTCAAGTATAAGTATTGGTAGTAGTCATCCACACGATGGTCCTGTCCCAGTGGCAATTATACAACGACAGCGGCAGAGTAAGAGTGGAGTTGCTTCTCAGCAGTCTACATCATCATCAGCAGCGGTAAAACAACAACAACAACAACGACCACCAACTCATCCTGATAGTAGTCGTACTATATCCCCACCAAATGATAGCAATGTATCATCTACTGGTAGAATGCAAAGTCGTCATCGTATCAAGGCATCATCAACTACTTTCAATGCAACGAGTATGAATCCATCCCCGACCAGTGTCATATCATCCTCTCCTTCTACTTCCACCCCTACTTCCAATGCACAACAACCGCGTGGCGGTGCACAGCAACCCCAACAACATACAACAACACAACAAACATTACTATCACCAGTTCGTTCCGATCATAGTGCCGATTTAGCAGCGGGGGGTAATTTTCATGGAAGTCTTAACTTTGGTAATGTTAGACGCCGTATCTTTGACTCAAACAATAGTTCAACAACAGGACGAGCAGGAGTTAGTAGTAGTAATGGTGGAAGAGGTAGCAATAATGATGAGGGTGTACAAATACGACAACGTCCGCCATTGTCACCGTTAGACGAATCAAGTAGTGTAAATGAGGGTGAAGTTAATAGGGGTAGTATTAGGGTACAACAAGATCCACCCTCTTCATCACCCAACAGAAATACTCCACCGACAAGCTTAGCATCAAGTCGAAGTATCTTCCGATTAAATCCGTCAGTTCTCAAAAGTAAGGCCTCCCCGCCTACTACAGACCAAGGTCAAGGTCAAGGCCAAGGCAGTGGTGATGATAGGGGCAGTCAAGGTAGGGATGTCTCACCCTCAATATCAGTAGATGCATTTGATGAATCTGTACAATTATCACCTGAATCGTCATATGCCAATAATAATAATGTGAATAACATTAGTGGGGATAGCTTTGACAGACGGGGTAATTTAACGATAGTTTCCTGGAATGATGATGAGGAGAGTGAATCGAACAACAAAACAGAGGACGATAATGGAGAATCGAATAATAAGGGAAATGAATCTAACAATAAGAGAGAAGAATCGATTGATAAGGGAGATTTAGAATATACAATACCATTGGGTGAAAAGTTATCAAAGTTACATATCCAGCAACAACAGCAGCAGCAGCAACCGTCAATAACAAGTATGCAACGATATGGTTTAGGACGGTCATTTGACTCGGCCACTAATCAGAGTAAGGTATCCCGTTTTAGTAGTAAGAGTGGTATAATGTCATATGGAGGAGGGAATAGTATACAGCCAAGTGTGGAAAGTGAATGTGTACGACAAAATGCTGAAATTGCCATTGCCATGGGTGATATGATGGAATTCTTTTTGGGTGTTGATGATGAGGCGGTGGTGGCGGAGGATGTTGTTATGTCTAGTGCCGATGATGCCCCTGTCGACATGAGTAGTTCCACTCCCCAGCCGAAGCAACAGATTCCGATGTCATTCAACAGACACAATCTTCCCATCCGTAACGATATGAAACAACCAAGTTTAGCTTCGGGTACATCGGGAGCATCGACATCAATCTTTGAGGCATTTGAGGTAGCACCAACCAAACCTCAGGTTGGTCATACTACAAAGCAACTATCAATAAACGATTATAATGTACAACATGCCTTTGTCAAGAAGCGGAGGACTACTAAGAAGAGGAAGGCCTCGTTACCATTGGTGACTGAGTCAACTACGGCGGATACTTCTAATAACGTTGGCGGTAGTACTAGTTTTGATCAAGTTATAACAAGAAGAATATCATCGGAAGAAGATTCCGAACCACCACTAAAGGTATCACGTTCATTCGATTCATCAGCCGTAGCTAGTATCCAACCAAGTATAGATAGTGAATGTGTCCGTCAGAATGATAATATTGCAGTACAAATGGGTGATATGATGCAAATGTTTATGGAGACTCCCGAGGAGGCCTCGGCTGATGTCGATTTGCCAATTGATGAACAAGTTTATGTCGAGGAGGAAATCTATGTCGATGAAAAGAGTTATGAAGATCAAATGTATAACAATAGCGGTGGTGGTCTTGAACCACTTGCCGAGGATGAAGTGCTTGAGACGAAGTCCCCTGGACATCAAGTACAGTATGATTATCAAGATCCAAGATCAACGAAGACGAATCAGTATACTATCTTAAATCCAGGCCGTGTTGTTAGTCCTTCTACAACCATGAGTGGTAGTAGTCCTGGCTCTTCTTATATGACACCCACGGCTTCCAATATCAAAGTGATACCACAGAGTCGACTATCGAGTCATCTCCTAATGCCCTCCACTTCTGAAGAAGAAGAGTATGATGATCCATCAGTCTTTGGTAGCACTTCAATGATGAGTGATTCAAGTTCCGAGATGACTCCAATGAATACCAGGCCAGCACCTTCGACACAAGCCAGGCAGCCACCGCCTCAAAAACAAGTCACTAATAAGAAGAATCACAATTCATTAGTCAACAAGAATAAGAATCTAGCAAACTTTCTAGATTCATTCAGTGATCATTTACTCCGTGGTTGTAATGATAATGATGATGATGCCAGTACGGATGTATTCTTTGTTAATAGTAGTCAATTCGGTAAGGATACAAGTCAATTCAATGATAGCCAGTTCAGTTCAACGAGTAGTAGTAGTGGTGTTGGGATTAATCAATTTGATTTACCAAAGCATCCCTTGAACCAGGCATTACCTGTTAATGTTAATAATGATGATAAGTTAGAAGAAGAGAAAGAAGAGGAGGTCATTACCGATCAACAGATTGCCCAATTTCAAAGATGGAAGCAACTCAACAAGTCAAATCAAACTACATCTAATGACCATGGACTACCTAAACCGTCAACATTCATGTCAGCCAAAGATAGGACACGGATTAGAAAACATGACACGACACCTCAACGTACCAATACATCCCGTGCTCAACGTGGTCGTATGTCATTAAGAAGAGCTCCGTCGTTTGCAAGTGAAGTTAGTATGAGTAGTATTAAGGAGGATATGGACGAAGAGGAAGATGAAATAGTACTCGAACCAATGGTTGTGGAAGAGGCAAGTGATGAGTCATCATCGAGTTCAAGTGACGATGAGCATGTCATCTCGTCAGAATCCGAAGGTAGCGATACAAGTAGTGATTCGTCTGGTAGAGGAAATAGCAACAGACAAGTTCTGTTAGATGATAATAGGGAGCCTTCTGTACGAAGTGAGGATCCACCAAGTTCACAAGACCCTCCTACTTTGTCAAGTCCAACAAGAAAGTCGTCCGGTAGTAATGAAATCAATATCAACCGCCAACCATCATCTGATGCTGCCAGTCGTCAATCATCAGACCCACCAGATGCTGATGATATGATCAAGATGACAAACCGTGAAATGAGGAAAGGATCAAGCTTGGCCTGGAATGTATCCAATGGTGTGAATGATGATGAATTATATGACACAAATCACTTACCATCAAGAGCTAACCGTGCCGCTACACTGGCTGGTCGGTTGAATCTGCTTTCTATTACGAGTAATAATGCCTCATTCCAAAAGTACTATCATGAAAGGCAGAAGAGTAGGGCTCAGAGGCGGCGGGGTGTAAGGTCACTATATCGTTCGAATTACGAGCCGGACATTGAGTCTATCCAAGAGGAAGAGTACGAGGCAAGTGCCCTTGAGGAAGTAATGGATCAAATAGATGATGGGGGCAGTGATAGTGATAATGAAGACGAAGATATGATTGATAGTTGGGATCAAGGAGAAGAAGATGAAGTAGTTAGTGAATGCTATAGTCATGATGATTTCGTCAAAGACTTTAAAGAGATCATGGCTCGTGAGAAGGCAATTGCTACGGCTGTTGAGGCAAAGAAGCAACGCCAATCTCCTTTGACAATGAAGGCAAGTAAACGGATGTCCAACAACGGTAGGGATCATCAGAAGCAGGGTCGGGATGATAAGGCAACTGTAGCAACATCCAGGAGGAATAAAGTCGGTAGTGTCAGAGCTACCAAACCGAGTCTGAGGCCTCCTACACAATCCATTAGACGTCAACAGTCGGCACATCCACATGATATACCAAATGAATTACCCAAATCTCGGTTAGAGGAGAAGCTGTTGATTATGAAGAGGGCTGACCGTCGTCATCATAATGTCGAAAGAAGCTCTGTTGCAACATCAGACCTCGGCTCTTTGATAAGCCGAAACTCTGATAAAAGTCATGTTATTGGGGTGCCAAAGACGATATTCCATCGCACTCATCCTAGTAGTAGAGGCGGTAGTTCGGTAGTTGGGGGGCGAGGCGGCTCGGTGTCTAGTCAAATGAGTTCACTTCAGAATACGACCCCCGGCAGTACAACAGCTCGTCCCAAAACTCCTACGACTGTGGCACAGCTTCGTGCAAGAGGTTATAACAAGTCCATTGTACCATCGATTCTCCCTCCAGACCGCAATGATGATGCTGATACTCTCGACGAAGACAACTCACTTCTAGTTTCCCTTCCTGGTAATAATGATGATGATGTTATGAAGAAGATGATCGGATTAGAGGGGTACACTAAATCTACCCAGCCACCAACGATAAAGAGAAAGACGGCTCCCCAGATTACCCCAACTAAAGAGACGTATGATGGTGTTAATGTATTACTCGATGCCAAGCCACGCTGGTCACCTACGGCTGATCTAAAGAAGATTGATGAAGAGTTACAACGAACCCAAGCACAGAATAGTAAACAACAAAAAGCAAGTCATGTGGATACTACATCAGTTGAGAAGAAGAACGTTACAGCCCTACCCGCGGCTGCTATTCAAAAGAGTAATAGTGTCGATAGTGATGTGGATGGAAACGTTAGAAGTGGTATCAGTATCCAAGAGACCCCACCTCGAGTGGCTGATGATCAGTTACCCAAGATGAGAATCGGCACTGAGACTTGGAAGTTAAAGTATGATATGGTAGACCGTACCTCCGTGCCGCCTCCATCATCAGCTGCACCCACACCAACAAGAAGTAACATCAAGTCATCTCCTTTGAGTGCAAAGAATATATCTCTATTAAGGAAGAAGCAAGTTAGTTCAAACAAGGTGGCCAAGCCTACTTCTTCGGCCAGGCCCCTTGAGACGATTGGAACCATTGATAACGGAATGAATCAAGGTCGAATCAAGATACAAGTTACATCACGGACACCAAAGCAAATGCCACCCAGTGCTCTCCGTAATAGTGCTCCACCTGTCGCCACCGACCCCATTGAATCAAGTATCAATCCAAGTCTAGAGATGAAACGCCACAACTCAGTACCTATCCAACGGCATTCATCTCTTAAGGATGCTGCAAGTCTCCAGCGTATCATATCATTAGATGCTCAAAAGGCATTAAGTTTTTGGAAATATCTCAATCCACATGATAATAGCTGTACAACAGGTGGCAAGATGGATAGTACTGCTGCCTCAAAGGCCGAGGCCAACAAGACAAATAGGATTAGTCCCATTCCACCGCCGCCGCCTCCTCCTCCAGGGCCTCCACCTCGACAACAGCAGATACCGTCATCATTCAATCCTCCTCGGAGGGTTCATCAGCCAAGTATCGTATCAGGAACATCTCATAGCTCAATCTTTGAAGCGTTTGAGATTGCACCATTGCATACTGCTCATGGTAATACACGGCTAGAACTGAATTCGTTTGGAGTTCATCATGCCTATGTCAAGCGAGGAGGATCTAATGCTAAGAAGAGAGTGGGATTCCCCGAAACACAACAAATGTCTAGGCAGACTCGAAGCACTCCTATTTCGTCATCGGGAGGTGTTGAACCACCAAGTCAATCAATTAGCACACCTATTCCGTTGGGTGGTAGGTCACGAACATATGAATGTCAGAGTAGCAGTGGTAACGACATGGTAGCAGCACCGTTGACAAGTCGTAGCCGTAGTTATGATAATGATGTTCAAGAATTCGAGGTGATGTTAAACAACCGAAATCTTCAGGCACCACCACCGCCTCCTCCACCCCCACCGTCACGAGGTAGTAAATGGGTTCGTATGGGTTGGAAAAAGATGAGTAACTCGAATGGTACATCAGTAAGAGGTTCAGTACAAAGTTCCAAGAAGAAGAAGAAGTCATTATTCAAGACTCAAAATAAAGGTGGCACTGGACAACCAATCAGCAATGTTGAACCCAATAAGAAATGGGTAGCGAGGACAAATCACGACGGCTCTGTAGAGTTCGTACAACAAGTGATCCCATCATCAATGTACAAATAGATACACGAAAGTTAATGTTATATATAAGTAAAAGATTGTAATCCTAAAGTTATGTGCCCTACCTCGACACATGTACAGAGATATAAACGAGATTGTCCTTCATCTACCCTACTCATACAATCCTAGTCTCTCCTTCTACTCCTGTTCAACCATAAACTCTGTCTACATACCAAATGGAGAAGCAATCCAATCACTTTCCAAATCTGTCTACTCTCTAACCCAATCTCTTCTTCTATATCCAATAATCTCTCTGACCTAATAAACGAGAAGCAATCCAATCACTTCCCATTTTGCAAACCCAATGTACATCTAATCAACATATAGTATCATCATATCTTCACATACTAACTACTATAACATACCATATCTTAACAATCTTCACCCCAAGTATCACTAGCAGGGAAGATAGCCTTCGTTGCACCTAACATTACATTATTCAATGCATAAGCTAATCCTGCATTACAACTAAGCTCTAAAGCATCTAACGACTCCTCCTCTGTATCTATACCGATTTCATCTTCATGTATAGCTGTATTATCTTTTCTTGTTGTAGATTGTGATGATTCCGTGAAGTGATCAACTATTGCAATTAATATTTCTAAATCTATATTGTCAAATTCAATTTTTGAACCGGCTGCTTCATAAGCTAGACGGATTTGTTTCATGAAGTAGTTTTCATTTGCCAATGTTGTATCTTCTTCTTTCTTATTGTCATGCTTCTGCTGCTTTGGTTTTGTCTTCTTCTTTTTCTTATTATTAGTGATATTTTGCTTTTGCTTACCACGTCTATTATTACTACTTTGACGGCTACTAATAGTACTATTCAATGAAATTTCTTGTAATATCTGAGATAATTCATTGGGGTCTTTGATGTTGTTTATTATTGTATCATATGCATCATTCTCCTCGTCGGTGAAAGATGAGAGGAGATCCTCGGGAGATTTTGCAACGAGATGCATTGAATGTGTTGTTATGTGCTCAATGTATTTCAACACCGCTATTGTTATATACTCTGTCCACACCTCTTGATATGTAATATGCATCCACCCCCGTTATGAGATATTGACAGTCTAACAGTGGCGGCGGCGTCGATGCTGGACATCTTGCACCATTTTCAGACTTCGTGCCACCAAAAAGGAATGAAATTAATCATTTGGCGATACAACAAAGCCTCTCTTCTTTTTTTGGTTTGTTGGTCTATTGTATGGTGTGTGTGGTGATAATAGCGTGGCGTTTATCAGGCAAGGAAAGCCATCAAATGCAGCATAATTATTTAATAGATTTATAAAAGTACGGTGGTGAATTTACGGTGTGTAGGAGGTACGATGAGGGCGAGGAATTTGCAAAATAAGTTTTCTTCAATATTGCAATCATCTACGCTTCTATTGTTTGCAGACTGTGCATGGCTTATAAACTTGATAAATGCTTACATTTCTAGTTTATGATGCAAAAATTACAGGTATATATCATATGATATAGTAGCGCGGCCGTCATTGGGTATATATTACTTGATACAAAACAACACAAATTATTGTCACATTATGCATTACATAGCGGGCACCAACAGCCTCTTTAACTAATTAATTGATCAATATATTGGAATTAGAATTTGTTTA
>Ga0075439_12698_pt1 | contig 22769 bp, 12 predicted proteins | sample MintriSingleCell_FD_74264 | JGI IMG/M metagenome (GOLD analysis project Ga0075439, IMG submission 74264) | Marine eukaryotic communities from Monterey Bay, USA to study complex ecological interactions - Minidiscus trioculatus JGI Plate_4_G5... | ecosystem: Environmental > Aquatic > Marine >... | reverse complement strand
AAATGAAATGGTAGGGAGAAAACGCAAGCATGAGGAATCAACTGTTAGAGAACAGTGCCGTATTGGCTGTGGAGCTGATATTATTATCGAACATGTGTTACCATATCTTGTACCCTAGTCGTTGTGTCTATGAGATCTTAGATATTAAAGTAAATAGTCTACTTTACAATATGATTCCATAAAGTCTCCAACGTCTGCTCCGTCGATACCTGCACTTTATCAAACAATGTTTCATCGTCATTATCATCATCATAGTACAACTCATCATCATCCTCTTCGGAATAATCACTATCCGAATCAACATTATCATCATCATCATTACCATTCTCATTATCAGTCGTTGATGGTCGATTGAACCCACTACCCCAGTACGGAGGAGGAGGCTTACTTCGTTTACGTCTTGAACTTTCACTCATCATACTTCCCGATATATCATTCTGTTGTGATCGTTGAGTTCGTGCCAATTCCTCCTCTTCTTCATTCTTGGTATTAATACATTCCACAAATCGGTCAGCCGCCTCATCACTCTCACGGAGTAATTCGTCTAGTGTACCTAAATGTGCAGCAAATGCATCCTGCGCTCGACGTTTATCTGCCTTTATATTCTCCTTCCGTTCTTCCTTATTACCACCAACACCATGACCACTACCAGTTTTTAACTTATGAAATGGATTCTTCATTTTACGCATACTCTTCTTAGCCGCCTTACCAGACCTAATAAACTGTATATAACGTTGAGCTGGTTGATGAACATTACGATTAATGAATTCAAATCGAAATATATACTTTCGTAATCGTCGAGTATCATTCTTAAGGAACAAGGCTGCACCAGAATGCGAACCGGGTACCTTTACTGCATAGAAGTATTTCAATGGTATGGGTGGATCAATTAATGGTGGCTTCCACCTGTCATCTGTATTGGATATACGTAGTTCGTTCGCTGTGGAATGGATTGTTAAGTAGAGATATGTATCCTGGGATGTTGTTGATGTCGCGCCTGAGGTAACCTGTGTGGCATGTCGTGCATGTCGTGCTTGGAAGAATACACGTGCCCATCCTGAGAATGATAATGCCTCTTCACTTGATACTGATGATGAGTATGACGAGTCGTCATCGTTGTTGTTGTTGATATCATTATATGTACCCATCAAACCCATCTCATTATCAGCCTGTTGTTGATGTGTAGGAAGTGGAACAGGAGGTAGTGTATACCGTCGATCATTCATATTACTATTCTGTGGACTACCGCTAATAATATTGGATGCTAAACTTGCTGTTGCATATAGACTCTTCCCGCCATCTGATTCTGCAATGTGATGATCGAGGAATTTGATCCTCCGCATTGGCGGCTTGGCTTCTATGTTGCTGTTGCTATCACCATGTTCACCACGATATGTTGCAGATGTTGTATCTATAGTTTGCCTTGGTTTAGAATCACTCCATGATATACCCCGCCTGTTGATATTGTTGGCATTTGACGTTGCAGCTTCTGAATTGATTGCTTGATCACTTGCAACACTCTCTCTACCAAACTTTCTATCTTCATTTTCATAACTATTAGTATTTGCAGAGGGTATAGATCGCTTTGATTGCTGTTGTTGCATTTCTAATGCATCTAATCTCTGTTTGAGATGTTCCATCTCCTGACCCAGGTTTCTTTCCGACATATTAGATGTTGCTAATGGCTAATATCAATGTCTAATGTAGCGGGTATCCTTCTTCTGCTTCATCCCACAATCGAAATAACACTTAGATCAGCTATAGCATTGAAAAGTGATCTATTGACAACAGTGGTAGTATACGAATAGCTTTATTGATGGCACAGTAGGCGCCACACAATCATTCCAAAAAGGCGGAAAATCTGATTTAGTTTGCAAATTATGAAATAAAGGTAGTATCTATACCTTACTATGATATTGATTACATCAATTCGACCTCGCAGCTTTAAAAACAATCAGTATGATATATTATTTCAATATATAGCATCTTTGAAGGTATACTAACAATAATAGGATCAGTTGTTATTGATTTTTCGATTGGTGGTGGATTAGGATACCACCCACCGACATAAAGAGATGGCAAATCAAAGTGTGATCATTGAACTCGTGGTGGCTCAGTATAAGGATTAATCCACTATTCTACCTATTGTTTGTTTTGTTCTATTGTGTATTATATAGTGCTTGATCTTCCCCTAGCTCAGCATCTCAGAGCATTCACTTGAGCGGCAACAATTGATATATAAATATTATCTAGTCTGCGGAAATGAGAGCCATACAACTAATAACCATAGTTGGCATAGCAGTCGTCAGTAAAGGAGCAGAGAGTACATCACTTCGACAACAACAATACGATGAGGATAATCCCAATATCTTTGGTAAATCACGTAAAAGAAACACAAGCAATGAATCAACAGCACCAACACCAATACCTCATCCATTTAATATGACAACCTGCACACCAACACAAACACCATGTCATGATGAGAATCGGGATGTATTATCGTGTGCTGATCCTGGTGAAACCTGCCCGTGAGTATATTTCATATGTTTTGTATCGCTAGCTCTTTTTTCTATCACCTCTAACGTCTAACGACATAACTGACATAATACACAAACACCACATATTATTTCAGATGTTACTTCAACGAATTGCAATGCCATTCAGATACATATGGAGATTATTGTGATACGGTATGTTGCGAGTGGGGGGTAGAGGAACGATGCCATGGACAAGATAAGGATGACCCGACTGTTTGGGATGTATGGTGTTCTAAAATTGATGAAGGTGGGTGCCCGTGTCCCGAGGGAGAACAAAAGTGTAATACCGATAAGGTATTATTTAAGGATCAGTTTGATTTTAAAAATCAAAGACGATCATCCTCACCACATCATATTGAAGGACATTGTGCCAAGGTATGTTGTCGTGATGATGAAGCGACGTGTTACGATGAGAATTATGAACCACACAGTTGTGTATTGATTAAGAATGGTGGATGTTCGTGTCCAGAGGGACAGGTGAGGTGTCATGGCACTAAGGATTGGGAAGGTACATGTGAAGAAGCTTGTTGTGAGAAAGAAGGAGAGATAGATTGTTATGATAATGCAGGCACAAAGTTCTGTAGTAAAGGAGGAATATGTCCTAAAGGTACAATGGGATATAACTATTGGGAATCTCGTCTTGCATCAACTATAATCCAAAAGGGTACGAGGAGTCAAGTATCGTACTATTCAAAGATTGTGAATAGAAAGAAGGATGCAAAAACTACTTCAGACATGGATGTGATTAAGCATTTAGAAGCGGAGGAGTTGGCACTCTTCCATACCATTAGCAGTAATGAGAGGAACAAGGCTGTCAAGAAGACGGAGGAGCAAGAGGAGGTTATAGTTTCCATTTCGTAGTATTGTAAATTTAGTGTGATGGTAAATCTGTAATAACAAGCAAGAATTATACTCTACACTGGACATTTAATGCCCAAACACATATACAAACTATACAACTAAAACTATCCCTTCATAATCAACTGAGACAGCATCTCCTTGATATCCTCAATGGACTTCTCCATGTTATCAACTTTATGTTCAATCTTCTCAACTCTGCTTTTCATTTGATCAACGATCTCATCAGTCGACTCCTTGACTTCAGTCTTCGCCTCATCAATCGACTCTTTGACTTCAGTCTTCACCTCATTGACACCTGACGCAACAATCTCTTCAATCTTTGTCACCATTTCTTCAATGCCCGAGAGTCTTCGCTCAAAAAGATCACTTCCATCAGCTTGTGACTGCTCTGTCTTCTCTCCCTTGGCCTTCTTTGACTTTTTAGACTTGGAATCCTTTTGGTCAATATCGAGTTCCTCCTGTATATCAGAAAGGGTATCCATCATGACTTGTTGGTTGTTGTACATCTCGTTTGCTCGTTCCCGAATACGGTCCACGTCAATCATAATTTCATCCTCTTTTGCCATCATTTTGAGCTGGGTCTCCTTTATCTTATCTTCCTGTACAAGTACTTGGCTTATTTGCTTAGGGAAAGAATCCGACCCGAAGACAACGTCAAGAGAGAAAGGGAGGAGGTTCTCTTGTTCAGTAAGACGACGATTCGGATTTAGCCCCAACACTCCTGAGCACGTCTCACTTAACCGACCTGCTTCAGCACCTTCCAATGCATTAAAGATCTGAATGCCAAGAAAGTTGACAACTTTGTGTTGTGGCAAAAGTGATCCATTGAGTAACAGGGAACAAAGGAAATCATAGTAAAAGAGAACTGTTTGAGAACTTACTGCAGGTTGTGTATTGGTTCACATCATTTACAATATTTGTATGTCTGTCTTGTAACTCTGTACGCATTTGCAAATGTTGTTCATTTAAGTTTTGATTTATAGTATTCAATGCCCCATCGGCCCTGAGGATATGATAGGTGAGAGAGAGTGTTAGCATAGAAAAGAACTTCGGCCTTTGGCGGGTGCCATACCAACCAGCTACTAGTGTCTCACCATCCATCTAAACTTTTCAAATTGATATATATCATTTCAATCCACCTGTATTCTTTTATTTCATTTACGGCAGTTAAAGTAGCATCTTGATATGCGGCTTCCACTGAAATTAAACTAGGGGCATGATGAGGTGGATGATTAGAATTCCTGGTAGCTGATCTAAACTCAACAGAAGTAAAACTTACCTCAACTTGATTGCAATTTTGATAACCCAATTAACTGTAAGCAACACTAATTCCTGTATTTTGCAAAGGTAATAAAAGATGTTTATGATTAGAACTGGGCCGGGTAAGAAAGGGAGTATTGATTCGCATGTAATTGTGTCAACAGATGCTGCATAATCACTGAGGTCTTTGAAATTATCAAGATATATTTTCAGCGCAATCTTTGTATCTCTCAAGGCTAAGATGTGATCTTTCTCACGATTGGTGGGAAGATCAATTTTAGTCCATGTATGTTCGGGCAACGGATCGAAGACCAGTTTCTTGTCAGGGGGGTACCTGGAAGTATGTAATAAAGAGAATACATGCTGTGAGCGTGTTTGACAGCTGAACCAAAAATAGCAAACTCCTCACTTACTCTTTGGGTTTGTAAACAACTTGTACAAACTGTTGCGGACCGTCAGCTGCACCGGCACCATCTGCAAGGTATGCAATATCATCAAAGAATGGATCGCACTTATACTCATGGAATGTTTCACAGACTGCACCATCATCCAAATGTGTTTTGTCGTATCCCAGTGCTTCACGAGTTTGGGAGCATTCCTCTTGATCAAAGGGATTGAAAATGTCCATATCTTCATCCTTTACCCACTTCTCAAATTGATCATTAAAGTCAGGATCCCCTTTGGCCGGTCTGTCAGCAATACATCGTTGAAGTTTGTAGCAAGGGTTTCTGAACCATTGACCATTGGCACTTGAACATGCTTCAGGTGATAACCATGAGTGTAAAGGACCATCGTTTTGACATGTCATATTGCGAACTGGATTATACTTGGGTCAATTAAGGACAGCAGATGGGATAAGGATATTGGGTTGCAAACGATTAGACACGACATACACTTACCGTAGATCCGAAATACTTCCTATTATTATTATCAGGGGTGTCCGAACAGCAGTAACCTAGCAACATACAAGAAGACAAGAAGATAGTTAGCTGCATTGGGCTAAACAAATATATATACTGCTTGACTCACCAGGCATAAGTTCAAAACTTGTAGGTATCCCTGGAAGAGGCCAATACCATCGGGGGTATTGAAGTATGAGTTGATCTCTACAATGGCTCCAAAATCTATCACATGCAGGGTCTGGATTATTACTCTCCTCTGAATAGGGGCTAACCTCCTGCTCAAGCCAATCCTTTTTGCATGTCAGACTCGAATTACCTTCACAGAACTCAATCGGGTATTCAGTATAGTTCGAGTCTAGTCCAATGGCCTCTTCCCTACAAGTGTTGAAAAAATAGTAGCACGCTTCATTCTCATCGACTTCATATGGATTATCTTCTTCGTAAAGCCATTCTTTAGGACAAGTCACAATATCAACCTCGGATATATCAGAATCTGTACAGTTGGGTAAAGGATACTCCCAGTAAGCATAAGTATCATTCAGCTGGACACGGCAATCTTTCCAGAAACGTTGGCATTGATTTAACGATGGATCTGACTGCCTGCAGTAGTCAAAGAACAGTCCACATCCCTCATTGATCTCAGGGGTTGGAACTCTAGTAGTTGATACCATTGTTGGTCGATTGGTCGGTTGCTGTTGGGGTTGCCCCGAGCCTGGACAGGGTACGTTTGCATAACATTCTAATCCCTCTGGACATACATTGAAAGGACAAGCCTCGTTGGTATTGCAATTACTTTCAGCATCATTATAATCGACACCGCATATGTTCTGAACAGTGTCCTCATTATAAGCATCCGCCTCGAAAGTACCACTATCGGAGAAGGGATTGATTGAAGTGTATAACCAATCAAGATGACATGTCGGGAAGTCATCACAACGGGTATTATTGTAAGGGAAAAGATCACTCGGATAAGTAATCGCCTCATATCGACTTGTGTAGGGGTTGATGGCTTCATATAGCCACGACTCTTGGCAGTTTCGAAGAGTAGCACTTGAAAATGGGTCATCTTGATCAATACAGAAGAATGTTCCTCCATTGGGGTTTGGCAGAGTAAAGCCTTCATCATCCCGTATGGATAGATACCAATCAAGCCAGCCTGGATTAGGCATTGGATTTGTAACATTAAGATAGTTATCCATAAAGGCACGATTACGCTCAATTGTCGGTGTATCGACTAGACTTAAGTACCATGGAACCCATTTTGGTATAAACGGTTCATCTGGTACCTCTGTGACGATTGAAAAGAAGAGGATGCCATGATGAAGAGTGAGATGCAGGTGATGATATATTATATAGTTGTGTTACAATGTACTTCTTACCAAAAACTGACTTGGCAATTGAAGCAAGCGTTCCGGTCGACATTTCTTTGCCAAGGAGGAAATCCATACTTTCATCACATGCTCGTGTCAGTTCTGACAGTGGGCCCAATGCAGCACCACAAACTCCTTCAATTTGGCTATCTAATACATCTAGTACCTTTTGGAGGAGCATTGTCAATACAATGGTTAGATATGTTCGAAATAATGTACATGATACCCATACTTACAGGATTCTGTTGAAAACAGTAAAGTCGACGTTCTGTTGAACAAAGTGACGCGGGGTCTCGTGCTGTCCAGGGAGGCCCAGCTTCTTGAGCATTACCTGTGTTTCCGCTCCCCAAGATAGAAGCCCATCCGGTTCTCTGTGTGTAAGTTGGTCTTTCTGGGTCAATAATTTCGCAATTCTTGCGACCAGAACTAGACACATAATGAGTGCCATCTGTTCTAGTGCTGGACCAAACTAAATAAGGGCTGTCCACTGTTACCCCATTCTCATCCATATTAATTGGGTGTTGCAATGAATCATCCAACAGATCATCCCAGTTATGAGCAATAATGGTACCGTCCACAAGCTGGAAGGAAATGGGTATATCATCATTCTTAAAGTTTGCAAAGTTTAACTTTGGACTGTTCCCTCGATCAGAAATCCATGCTTTATAATCTCCAGTAAGACCAGCATCATTTGCAAGAGCCTGACATTTTGCATCGGCACCAAGAATGCCTGACTTGTCTACTGGCTTTTTACAGATCATTCCAAGAACTTGATCTTTTTTGGAATCATCTTTAAGACAATTCGATCCGCCATCCCAACGAAGTGGTCCAACGTCATCACCCTTCCTTTCCCACATGAAACATCCACATGGTGTCCAAGCTCTTGTCCTATCGTGCACCTTGGAAGCTTGAAGATTTAGCTCGATCCTCGCTTCTTCACACTCAGCCGCTGTCAATCCTAATCCATCAGGACATTTAGGGCCTTTGAAATCTGTTTTGTACTCATAGCCATTCATAGATTTATCTTCTCTCAAGTCACCATTGTAAGTTTGTGATGTAACGAACACTTTTCTATGCTTGTAATACTCATACCCTTCAATAAGTTGCCTTCCACTAGATGAAAGAACACGATCAAAGTCAACTGGGAAATGAATATTTGTAAAATCTAATTGAATAGGCAGCAATGAATTCACTCTCATTGGATTTGGATTGCCTCTATTTGTTTTGCACACAATCCCCTTGTTACTACCAATATATTGGGGATGAGATGCAACACAGGTTGTTCCAATATTGTAATGGAGTTGATTTCCCCATAAGAAACATTCACAAGGAGTGTGACCCCATCTGCCAACCTTGAAATCTCGTGTTTGTCCAATCTTTAGCTGCTTTCCGGCCTCTCTGCACTCAGCCTCTGTTAACTCGTATCCTTCCCCACATTTAGGACCTAAGTTATCTCGGTTATGCTCATAGGTATTATTCAAGCCATATATCTTGTCAAGTTCCACCACAAATTCACTACAAATGTCAGAACTGATGGCTGGACAAACTAATATGTCATCTGCTGCCTCTGTTGATGACCAAACCAACTTCCCTCTAGACCAATCATCCCCACAATTCTTCTCGAGCTCATCTTTAGTACAAAGTCGACCTTTCTCATCTTCCTCACAGAATTCTTTTGCACTTGGATATGGCAAAAACATGCCCTCGCTGCTGTTTGAGGTAAATGGGCAATACTCCTTATTCTGGTACCACTTGTCATCATCATCATCATCTCCAATGTCATCTTTGCAACAAACAACAGCCGACTCATTACGCAAATGCTTGACTTCACTTGTACCAGTAAAAGGTTGAGGTACCGCATAGTTCTGAAAGTCAAACAAGTTTGCAGTGGCTGTAACATCTAGTTTTGTCCGAGAGTCAACTGCACCACAAACTTGTTCTGTAGATAGCTGGAAAGTCTGATGGTTTGGCCCGTCACAAAAATCCACCTCAGGGTTGCATGCAGAACGAAACTTTTCAAGGACGGCATAACAATTATCCGTGTTCACCTGATCTTCTTTGGCGAGGTCTTGAATATCTTTGATATGTGATGAAAGCCCATCATCCACGGCATCGAACAAATTGATATTACTTAAGCTATTGCCACCAAACGTTGCAAACCCTTCACTATTTGGATCTTTGTCGACCTGTGTAGAAGAAGAGGAAAGAATGTATTTAGAATGGATTCTCCTGGGATAAAGTGAGAAAGTCACAAGATGTGTGTACTTACATAACCGCCAACGAAGAGCATAACAAAGTCGTAAGAAGATAGTGCCTGTGTACACTCAAAGAGGCGCCTGCAATTGCAATCTAAATCTTCAATATCACATTCTGGTCGGCATTTCTCTTGATTTTCTTGTAGACGGCGGCTTTGACTCTGATCTCCATTCTTCTGTTTCAACTCATCAACAAACTTGAGCTTAGGCAACTTGACATAATCTCTTTTGCCGTACTTTGACAACTTCGAAGATCGTGGAATGTTAATCCCACTATTAGCCTTGAATGCTTTCCAATAATCATTTCTATCTCCTTTACCATGACTACCAAATTCGAAGTCTCTTTCATTCCATTCCTCTTCTGCAGTGCCACGACGATGATATCTAGTACCCCCCTCATTTGAAATAGATAGCTCTGCCTCCTTAACCACATTCAAAGCATCGTCAATGTTCTTCATTAGTTCCTTGAGTTTGGATGTAAAAGCATGTGCCATGGAGTCAACTTGAGAGGCTGTCATATATTTAATACTGTCGTGTAATGCCAATGCGTCCAATTTATCATCTTTGTTGGTATAACTAGAATCGTCTTCAGACATCAATTCAGCAGTAGCTTGAGCATCGATAATAACAGACTCCAGTAGCAAAGCAATAGTTGTTCCGTCCCCTCCAATTTCAACTTGTTCCTTGATGCTTTCTAAATGATCGTATAGCGAATCAAGAATGACCTTGTTTTGAGTAACTGCCTCCGAGGGGTTTAAGTTACCACGGAGTTGCATTCTCGATACCTCATCCAATTGTTTAGCACTGTCAGTTAAACTCATTGGACCATCAGTATTCTTCTTTGCCGTATTTACCCCCTCCATACCATCAGCAACAGCGGACACAGCACCAAAGGATAACAACAGAACTAAGTATTTCAATAACTTATTGCTTCCGATACGACTCTTTCTTTTATACTTAACATACCCTCCCTTTCGTCCCAAAGAAGTTGAATCCAAAACAGCAGATGTAGTGGCAAGGAAGCTGAAGGTTACCATGATTGACTGGTTATACCGAGTGGCGTTTATCATTGTCATTATCAGAGGGTTATGATTAGATGTATTTCTCTAACATAATTGCACACATACACACGCCACAACACACTCACCTTCCACAAAAGATCCAAAGAGCATCTGCATACCACCTCAACGAATAATCTAATTCGCATTATGTTGCAAACGATATTATGATACTAACACGACGTAAAGGATCAAGTTTAAGTGCAGAAAGATAATTTTATGTAGAATATATTATATAATATACATATATAAAAACTGTTACTGGCACAAATATATGTTTCAACTTACGATATAGTTGATGAAGTTTCGGTATTTCCAACCGATTAATCCAATCCCAAAAGAAGCCGCGGCAAGCTTAAGGTTGAACAGCCCCATCAAGAACATTCCGCTTCCGAGGTCGGCAATGTCGTATGGTGAGAAGAACTGGATGGAGGTACCAATCATTTAATTGTGTTAGCGTTTAGAGTTTTAAATCTATTGTTGCCTTCAGGGTGTCGTATAAGAAAGGAGATTGGAGTATAGATAGGTTAGAGTGCCGCTATATCTGATTATATCTGATGATTTGTGCACATGATGTGTCATAAAAAATCTTTTCTTTGTTTTCTGAAGTAACTGAACGGCACCGCCGCCCGCTGGTTTCAACATGATAAACTACTATGGACTATGCATGCCATCCAGTACATATCATATTATTGTTGTAGTGGGACGGCGGCACTGCTTGTTCTATTATCACATATCGCATCTTTGAAGTTTTGGTCATATGTTGAAATTTGTAGGGATCTCGCAAACAAATTTACAACTTAAATCATACCTTACAAATTGCTATGCTCTTTCCTCTCAACCTCACACACAAGCACAGACTTACCAATGTAATAACACCAGCAACTATTTGTATAATATGCTCTGATATTCAATAAAGGTATTCTCAACTGTCTCCTTCTTAACATTTATTCTTGCTTGATTCTAGCCTAAAAAAGATTTGCGCCCTTCTTTCATATTCGTGTCTATTCTTGTCACTGGATCAAACCAATTGAAAAGAGCAAGATTTAGTCGATCTCTTGCTAGCTATGAGGAAGATGTTGTGAGGATGATATGAATGTAAAGGTTTTTTCTGAACTTGTTTTATGTTATGCCTACTTATCAAACAATACTAATCCTCCTTTAAAGATATGAACTTGGCCATTGGGCATCGACTCGTTTCTCCCCTTCTATTATCCAGAAACGAGCGTCTGAACTTCCGTCTCTCATTCATAGTGTTGACTGCAAACAAAGTAAGCCTTCGGTTCATATCCACAGCTATTTGCCCAATAAGCCGAAACTTTGTCACTGCTATCATATACAACCGAAGCATATTGATATGTACAACCACCATGGACTTGAGAAGTAGATTATTCGTCATAGAGATATCTAGGGCACTTGCAAAGTCTTTCCCCAACCATTTGTGTGACATTACTGAAAGGAGTTTGTACGACGTTTCCTTATCTTGACCAATAACACTCGAAAGTATATGCTTTGTCATTTTCTTGGCATCATCAGTTGTTTGGATCAAATGTTGAGATATGCATGTATTGATGAGTTCAATCTGTTTTGAGCTACCACCCAAAGGATCGAGTGTCGTCTCGGGTCGTGCAATGTTGTCGTTTCTAGTATCGATTCCTACCAACCAGCCAATATATCTCCACAGGGCAATGTAATCTGCCTTGTCAGCCGACGACATGATGGGAAGGATCCAGTCAAGTCCTTGAATTGCCGCCTGGGAGAATCCAAGTAACGTAGCTGACATATCTTCTGGATTAATCGGGACGCCATGGCTGGAAGTATCCCACTTATTCTGCTTGTTGTTCAGCAATCTGTGTCGAACTTTACCATGAATTACTCTAACTTCCAGACCCCATTTCCATGCTTCTCCTCCCGGTTTTAGTGATTCGGCTGATATCATATTTGCTGTGACGTATGTAATTGTATCAAGTAACCGGCGGTTTGAGGTACCACTCCTCTTCTTGCTGTTCTTCTTGCCGAGGTATGCTGTTTCATTCAAGACTTCTGTTATGCCAGGGAAGCAAAATCCTGATATAAGAGATCGGAAGAAGAGACTAGCACTGACTGCAGGGAGATACTTGAAGAATACGTCCATCCCCCGTTGTAGTTGTTCAAAGTCTACCCAGCTTGGAACTTGAGAGTAATGAGCATATAAGTTTGCCATTGCTTGTTGGGTAGGTGATCTTTGTTCTATTCTCATTTCATATGCTTTTTGCATATAATTTACTGTTACTTTTGATATGATTCGTTCATGTTTTGCCACTGTAATTATATTATCCATGTGAAGGTCACCAACTTGTCGGAACTGTTGCAAGTAGGCGTCTTGTATCCTCATCTGATCATCACTTCCATCTATTTGGTGTAAGATACCATCTAAACTAGGACTGTATCTTGGCATTTTGTTGTTATGTGTTTGTATTAGGCAGTGCTGTATGTGTCGTGATATATCCAGAGATTGAATCCGTTGCAAGCATGGATATAACTATCTTAAAGCATTGTTGATATCTCATATTATTTATATGTCGTTGCTGTAATGTTTGTATTTGTATTGCAAATTGTGTATGTATATCTTGATCCGATTGTATGTGCTGTTTGTTCTAATTGTGTATTATGGTGGTGATAGTATATTATATTTGTTCTAACTGTGTATTGGGGTGATAGTATGATGAAGCAGAGATATATCACATGTGCACATCATAACTACTTAGGCCCTTTGGTCTTCCTTGATGTCTTGCTAAAAACTTGAGCAATGTAATCACTCTTTATTTATTTTGCCGGCCGAGCACACCGGATCATTTTCTTTAATCACATCGTATATTTATCAACCAAGCGAAGCAATTAAGCACCGCCGACAGTGCAATACTGTTCTTTGCTATGGATGGATAGACATCTATTGTTGCGTTAGCAGTTGTAAATTAGTACGTCAGGGCCTATCGGCAGCAGTTTTCACAGACTATTTTCATATGACACAAGGCCTTACAGTCACAAGGGACGACTAAGAATCAAGCCTTTAAGGAGTCAAGTAGGGTTGAACATAAAGAAAGATTCTACTTTACAATGTACAACAAATGTCCTATTTCTTCTTTCTTGGCTTCTTCCTTGGGGTACTCTTCTTCTTCGACCCAAACTTCCTCTTACCAGCAAGTCCAGCGTTCTTCTTTGCTAACTTATAATCCCAAATCATACTTCCGTCACCATCGGGATGGGGTTTATAGCCGCCGAAGAACCAGTCTTTGAATTTGTTTCTTCGAAGTTTAGATATGTAAGCCACTGTATTCCAATCGCCTCCATTGATCATTAGTCGCATATGATCCCCATTTCGTACTCGAGATAATGATACATATAAGTCCTCCCATTCGATTTTGTTTAGATGAAACGAGTGCTCTGAGATGGATAGAATGATACGGTGTATGGTCTTCCCCTAACATAGACAATAAGCTAAAGTGAGGAGAATATCAAAAGAAAGCATAGAAGTACCAAACACACACACCTGAGCCTTGTCAACTGTAATACTAAATGCTGGCTCAATCGGGAAATAATCTTTCATGTTGAGCTGAGAATTGAAATAGTAATGTTGTGAGTCCTCACCATCATCTAATCGAGTGTAGCCTGGGATGTATGTTGCTTTGCTTTTGATCTTGCTACCATCTCGGAGAGAGATTGGAATGACAACGCGTTCGTCTGTGGTGATACTCCCTTTGCCTCCATCGAGCCACTCTTTCCTCTCCCGTTTCTTCTTCACTGCGTCGGAAGTTGAATCTCCATCAAAATCTGGAAACAACTCAACGTTGATAGCTGTAGGCGGAGAGTGGATAGTAATGATATCACCTGGTGTAGCTTGATCACATTGCAACTTAAACTGCTTTCTTTGTTCTTTGTCTTCAAACGATAGTGAGTGGTACTTTATCTTGGTACCATTGGTCAATCCAGAAACACTGTTGATGCTGTATGAATTTAAGTATCCCAATGCTCCGGGGATGTAATACTCCCAAAAGCAACTGTTATGCATTGCATGCTCGATATCTCTTGGGCTCGTAGGCCTCCCTTTCCAAGATGTCTCTTCTCTTTTACGAGGCCAACGAACTGGGTTGACACCATAATGCACAGCCCATCGTTTGGCTTGCCAGGCATTGATATCCCTTCTCTCGGCATTACCAGTGACAATGTTAGTTGCAAAGCGAAAGTCGTCACTCTCCATATCCTCCCGAGACAACTTCTTATAAGTACTCTTCAAGTCTTGGACAGTGGGACCAACACCTGTCTTGCTCATCTTATTAATCAAAGCCATATGCTTGGGATCACCAGACCTGTGTTGAGTTGTCAGCTCAATATAACGAAATTTTGTGAATAGAAAGCCTCCCATCTGAGCTAGTCCGAGCATCTCATCTGACTTTGACGTTGGTGGTGCACCTTCTTCTTCGATATACTTCATCACTACTCCTGGTAAAGTGCCTGATTTACCACCAGCAGTTGGTGGCTTCTGATCAAAGTCTCCTAGAAGTATGACCATACGCCCACCAAAAGGTTTGTCATTTTCAAACAGCTCCTGCATTCGAATACTGAGATATGCCAGCATATATGGTTGGATAGTAGACACCTCGTCAATAATGACAGCGCATATACTGTCAATGTTTTGGCCAAACATTCTCTTTAGAGCACGCTTCTCGTCATCGTTCCATTCCTTATACCGTACTTGCTGGCCTTTCTCAAAGACTGGTATATTCCAAGACTTCAAGAGAGTCGTCCCACGTATACCGACAGCAGCTGAACCCATAAAAGCATGTTTCATTTGCTCCCCAACTTTCATGATTTTGGCTATACCGTCAAGTGACTCGATGATCTTGGACTTGCCATTGCCTGGCTTGCCACATACCAATGCATTTGGAGCAATGTAGTCTTTTTCTCGAGCCTTACCTGATCGAATAGCTTCAAAGTGATCACGAGCTAGCTTGACAACTATATCCTTATCAGCCGACAAGTCTTGGGCCTTGATATAATCTTCAACCTTCTTGTCAAGGTCAGGGATCATACGGTACTTATTTGGCCCCCTGGTATCTTCGTCAACATATGATGTATCTTTGATCTTTGACTGGCGTTTGGATTCATCCAAGTCCATATTGAACGGAAGAACATTCACATTTGTCTTAGTTGCACTGGGGCTTGATTTACGACTGGTATGTAAAATAGAGTCTTCAGTTGTCTTAGTCAAGTTTCGAAGAGTGTCGAGTATTGCTCTGCTGTGACCAAGATGCTTTCTTGCATTTGTTTCTTCCTGTGACGTCAAGCTCTGTATAGCATCAGGTATAACGTCTATCCCAAAATCATTTGCTGTCGATTGATAATTACCATAGTATTCTTTGGCTGCCTCCTTCTCTTCTGGCGACCACATAGTCTTTGCTCGACCGCGATGCGCTGCAAGCATCTCTTTCTTGTCCTTGTCAATTCTCAAAGTATGAACAAGCCTATCAATCTGTCTCACTCTAAGATCATCAATCTCACAACGACCCCAACACAACTGGTTGTAGTACTTGAGAAATGCCTCGTAGTCGTATTTATATGTGCATACCTGTCCCTTCTCATAGAGTTCATCTTCGGGTCTGAACACGAGTAAGTAGAAGTGAGCAAATTTATCAGCCTTCTTCCTCCATTTCTTCCTCCAATCTGCAAGTTCTCTCTTATATGCCTTCAATTGATCGTTGTATTCTTCATCAAACTCTTCATCAGACTCATCTAGAATTGGAGGTTGAGGCATCTTCTTTGGAGGAGCTGGAGGAGAACTTGTGAACTTCGGAGTCAATAGCTTGGATCTCAAGACTTGATGATAGGTATTTTCGATACCAAGTCCAGCTCCGAAAGGATATGTTCTGCTCTTCTTTCTGCCACACCTCGTATCACTAGTTTCTGCAGAGGAAGTCTCAACTACTCTGACAAGAGCTGTGTACTCGTATCTACTCAAAGACTTTAAAGCTTTGCCACGATATCGGTAGAGAGCGGCGAACGACACTGGCAACTTCGACCCATCATCCATCTTGTAGAAAGAAGTAGTTCCATGATAAGCATTGATGTACCTAAAATCGTCGTCGTTGTTATCGTTCTCTTCTTCTTCTAAATGTGAGTTGATAACTCCGTCGTCTCCCAATTCATCCCCAATATAGCACTCATCCTCTTCTTCTGAGTCTGAGTCTTCGCCAGTCAAATTATCGACGGCATGACCACTTTTTGTTCGTTGGATCTCGTCGTCAACAAAGTTTTTATACGCTTTGGTATCACATATGCCAAAATCTTCCGAGCATAAGCTTGCACCCATACCCAGCTGATGAGACGCTGCTTGTGTATCTGACACTTCCACTAGGCTATTCATTTTGTTGACAGCTCGTGTTAGTGTATGCTGAACACGTCTCTTGTTTGTATCAGCATCATCAGCAATACTTGGATATTTCATGGCATCTTCATGAGCTTTCTTCAGTATTGGTAGAGCATCCGTGATCTTCACACCATCCTTGTTGATGTATGGGCCAATGTAAAACAGAGCAGCCTTACTTTGCTCTCGTGATCCAAGAAGTAAAAGGTTGCTATTACAACCAAGGACTGAAGTCAATACAGAATTGAAGTCAACTACCTTGCCATTTCTCCCCACGAGAGACTTTGAAACTAATCCATACAACTTCTTCAAATCAAGTATACCAAACCCTTCTAACGTGTTCATGATACTTTTTAACTTTGGAGTGAAGAGCTTGTAATAGTATTCGGGTGGATTGAGATGATGAGGCCCAGATCTGCGTTGCACTTTTGTTGGTGTACGAAGGAAGTGAATTGTTGGTCGATCATCTGTTTTGGCAACAATGTATTCGACTCGATTCAACATATCATCCTTCTCGTCATATACTGCAACATTAACATCACTTACTTGAGCCAAAAGATTGACTTCCAAGGCTCCAGCCTCAAAACAATCATCTCCTTTAACATTCATCATGAGCCGAGAGTATATTTTGACCATCTCTTCGATGCTTGTATTATTTTGCTCATGAACGTGGTCCCTCATTCGATACTTGATATGTTCTTCGACTGTCTTATCACCAAGCTTACAATTGAGTGGTAGCTTCACCAAACATTGCATAAGCTCGCTTCGAAACTCCTCGACTGTTTTGGTGCCTGCTTTGAGTTGAGTTGAGTCTATCAAGCCAAGCAACGAGCCATAGAAGAGATTGTTTTTGTCGTGTTCATTAAAGTGGTGTAAATCAACTCGAGATTTCGACATACGCTTACTACCCTCTTCAATTTGAATCTCCTTGCCCGCTGACGTACTTGGCAACATTTCATTGTACAACTTTGAGATTATCTGTTCTTTGGTCATATCATCATCAAGTTCAGGTAAAGGCTTCAATTTCGGCCTATCTAGCTCCCAAACGACAGTCCGAATGCTGCCAGATGGTAAAGGATATAGATTCTCTTTTGATGTGTGCACTTCGGGATCATATGGCTCAACATACTCCTGTTCGACGGTGATAATAGATCCATCAGGCTGAATCTCATCCACTGACTTCTTGCGCGAGTCGACTTCCTCCCAATTCGTGGTTCCATCAGGTTGCATTGTACCCCTCAGTTCTATAGGTCTTGTTCCGTTGCTTAGAGCTTTGTCGTAGCACAGTCTACATCCTTGCCAGCCCTTGGGAGGCTTCTTACAAGTGAATGTATGCACGTGTATACCACAACGACTTATCACTAAACCAACAAATGTCTTGAACTGCTCATTCTCTTTGGCCGGATCGGGTGGGAGCTGCATTGAATATGGTGTAGGTCTTGAACTATAGACAGTCTTATTCGTATCACCAATGGAATCGCGACCTGTTCTTTTCCGAGCATCCATAGATGAAATTATTGGCTTTGTAGAAGTTATCACATTGATACCCGGATATTGTTGACTCGTCTGCTCGGTATCCTGGACATCTTGGTTGCATTCTCCATGTTGGCAACTCTTATCTTGACAATGTTTCAGTCTCTTGCCATATGCTGCAAACGCCCCGGGGTCGATTGATGAAGCCTGTCGTATGATCTCAGGTGGTTCATCTATATCATCTTCTTCGAGTGTAGGTAGAGTTGTCGCAGGAGGAGTCTCAAGTTCCAACTCACTCACTGTACAAGATAAATGTAAGCAATAGTTGAAGAAGTAACAACTTTAAACTCATGATAGAAGACTTACCTTTTGAAGGACTCGCATGCAATGATACCATATCACTTCCCTTGTCAGTAGACTCTGTTTCATTTGAAGCATTTGAGGTATCCTGAACTGGGTTAGCCAAAGTTGGGGTATCTTGAGTTTGATGCTCAGACGACGCAGGTTGTGATACGTCTTCCATTTGCACATCAGAATCATTATCATCACTACCGTTTGTGTTGATGTCTTTCAAGTTACTTTCATTGATATCCAAAGTATCTTCTCTAACATCCAAAGTATCCTTAACTGAGGTATCCTTAGCTGAGGTGTCTCGAGGAGTTGACGACTTGGCATTAGCGGCAGCACGAATCTTTTGTGTCTCAATCTGACCTTTAACTGTCCCAATGGTCTCCTTAACCAAACTTTGAACATGTATATTCCTATCAAGCCTAGCACTACACTGTGAGTCTAATACACATGCTGCTATATTACATAGCTCGGGAATGTCGGCAACAGATTCAAGTAACTCTGGGGATAAACCTGAAAAATGCACAGAATGATGGTGAAGTGATCCACTATGAGTAGTCTCGTTCTTACCAAAGAAAGGTCCTGGTGACCCAATGATACCAATCTGTTCAGGTGACGTGAACTTTGTCTGAGTAGTTCTGTTGTTATCTCCACTATGCTTTGATGGCTTGGTACCCATAAGGATACACATGATATGATGTGTCATATTTTTGTAGGCCATTGCAGCCCCGACTGGATTGTTGTTCATGAGTTCCATTCGTTCAGTGTACGTATAAGGAATTGGAATGCTACTTTCGTCTTTCTTGAGTTTGATACCACTCTTCATTTCAACTTGAGAAGCACTTGAAACGACAGCTGGGAAGTCATGATTGTTGAAACTACGAAGAGCTAACCTAATCGAGTTCGGATGATTGATATCGTCAATGCCAAATGTGTCGAATGCAGATGCACTACCAAATCTTCGTATCATTGCAAGGATTTCTCCCGCGCTCTGATTCCTCTCCATAGCTCCATAAGCGGACTTTCTACCAGCAAAGGACATAATTGGTGTAATCTTGTTCAACACATATTTGGCTTCTTTCCCCTCAGGGTTCTTCAAGGCAGCTTTGAATTTGGCCTGGAACTCATCAGACATGAATTCATTAGCAAACTTCTCAAACTTTCTCGGATCCTTTGATACTTTGGCATGCATACTTGAGATTACACCGTGTCTACGATCTGAATCGTACATTTGAAAAAGTAGCTGCCTATTGGATCCTGCACTTGTTGTGTATTGCATGAGGAGATGTTCTCTTTGATACTTGCTGAGAGTTGGGCTATTATTTGAATATGCGGTACCAAACAGAAACACATCTGGATTGCCTTTGGCAAGGAGCTGGTCACCGTTATCATATTCATTCAAAGCAGTATCCTCTCGTCTTGACATCCATTGCTTCTGTGTAGAATCGTCAACGCCCAAAGTCTCTGCTGCACATTCAATATACTCACGATTAGCAGTGGTACTTGTATTAGGAGTTATAAAAGAACATCTAAGCGGAAAGTCACTGCCACTTGTCTTAACCTCATTCACCGTATCACATGTATACTTTTGGTCATAGGTTCTGATATGTCTAGCGTCATCCTTGGCAATCTCAGTCTCCCTTAATACACTTTCGTCATTTATATGTCCAGCATTCTCAATAAGAGATTTGTTGGCTGCCTTTATCCTTGCCTTCACTTCATCAAAGTCTGGCAGCTCATCATCGTATTGATAGTGGTAGTTAACTTCTTGCAGCACCTTTAGCCATTGATAAATGACCCAAGGTCGTCCTTCTACATTAGCCGAGCCTATCACCTTGGCAGCAAGAGCATCATACTCTCCCTCTGGTCCCACAAATTGTAGAGTAACCTTTTCATTGATAGCATCAGCACTAGATAACAAGTTCGAGACTGCAAGGGGACTATCATGGTTGAAATAGATGCCACAACCTTTAACCTTTGACTGGCCTCGTTCAATCACTCTTCCATCAGCAGTATTACTCTCAATCTTGATGACAAGTAAAAAATGCCTAAGCTTGGATACCATGTGACGCTCACGTTCAGTTAGAGGCTCCAACCCTATCCTATAAGGATCTCCAAAATCTATTCCAGCGGCAAGCGACTGATATGGAGTCTTCTTGTCGTCCAAACAGGCCTTGCAATTAGAGCATATCATGGCAGTATAAGTCTTCTTAGGCTCCCCAGGAACTACCTTCTCGTCAACGAACTCTGGATGGAGGTGGAAGTATACAGGCTCTCCAAACTCATCAAACATATAGTCTGGAAGCATGTCTTTGTCTGCTTTGAGCTCATCGGGCTTCTTTGCTGGCCAAACAGAGCGTAATCTCCACAACTCAACTTCCTTTGTATCTCCTTCGTCGTTATATGGTATAACCAAAGGCTCTCTGTCCATCAAACGTCTATGGTAGCCTTGTGTCCTCCTGCTCCTAGGACCCGATAGTACACACTTGTCATCATCATTATTCGTATCATCAGTATCATCATCGGCATCATCATTGTCACCTTCTCGCAATTTCAACTCTGTGAGATCAGATACATCTACTTCAATGTAAGTTCGCTTGGACTCCGAAGTGTCCATGTTTCTAAATCCACAGCATGGACAGGTCACAAGTGGTGCATCAGTCTCTTGAGCATTATCATCGCCTGTAGTAAAGCACGGCTTCTTACCCCAAGGCAAACCACGTCCTTGAGCCTGGATAAAGTCGGATATCAGCTCACTCTTCTTCTCGGGCGTCGCAATTTGTGACAGCATGAAAAGGCCTACTTCATTTACGGCATATCTGTAGAGTATCTTGGTCCTTTCTGCATTGTCAGCCGCACTAAGTTGTTTGGACAGTGTGAGATTATTTGTTGGGAAAGGTAGGTGAGATGCAAGATAGATTTCGATATATCAAGTAAATTGGTACCCTTTCCAACATCTTGTCACATACCTTGGTACTAGTTGGGCTAGTTGTGCAAAGCATAGGCATGGCAAAGATAATACATGTTAGAGAAGAAGACAAGATGATATTGAAACGAGCAAAACATATAGCAATAGTAGAGTGGCCTTACCGTCTAGCTTTCTCAGCTCTTGCAATGTCTCGTCGCATCTAACGTTCAATGCACTGTCAATGTAAGGTACTGGTTCTCTTGGTAGATTAAAACGCGAGAAGTTATCCTGCTCGTGATCTGCATATTCACAGATAGCTTCATATGCCATCTGATAGCGTTTTTCTTGATGTGGATCGCCAGGATCATGATCGAGACACTTGATGGTGAAATACCTCTCTGCAGCATCATGAAAATCAATTGATTCAACTTCACACCTCCACAACCTGTTGCCGCTACAGCCATTCCACCAATGTGCACGAACTTTTAGCTTTAGACCAACCAAAGATCTACAGTTAAATATGCCATTCTCAGCTTTACAGTCATCAAGTGAGATGGAATCAGTCGTAGCAAACCACTCAAGAACTGCTTCTTTCCTATCCATCAACTGTCTATGTTCGGTCTGACCCTTCCACTTACATACTTGTTTCAGATCATTGTCGTCTAAGACCTCTTGATAAAGAGTCTTATATAAAGTCGAGTACCTTTCTATACTCAACTCCAACAAGTTACTCAGCCTGCGTATGTCATCATCTTCTTTCAATCTTTCCATCACATGTATATACGCAATCAACCACTCAGATTCCCGTTCCTTCCAACCACCACTTTCGAGATGGAAGAGATGCAGTGCCGTCTCCACATTATCGGTATGCCTTTCCAGTTTGTATTCCTTGCCAGGCTTCTCTCCCTGTAGCGTGCAATAAGTCGGCCACCTCTCTTCAATTGCAGTCTTCTTATCTTCTCTGACTTTAGCATTATGCTTTGCAACTTTAGCATTATCATCTTGCTTCTTCTTCTCGGATCTCTTACCTCTAGACTCAGAGTTCCTCTCTCTATTAGTCTTCGATTGCTTCTTTGGTGGGAATCCAGCCTTCTGAGCAGCCAAATAGCGGTCTACATACTCTCTCTTCCTTCCTGACGTTGACACGCCTCTCCTTTTGTATAGCTTTCGTAAGTCATTCCTATCCATGCCTTCTAACTCCTCTCTTGTAACTTCTTCAGCGGCACTCGCTGGCTCTACTCCTACTTCTTCCTCTACAGACAGCATATCCGAGCTGCCGAGATCATCTTCAACTCCAATAATGATATTATTCACTCTTAGACTGTACAATGCCTTATACCCAGCCTTTAGGATGTACTGAGATGGAACTAGTCCAAACTGAGATTGTATCTCGGTCC
>Ga0075439_10435_pt2 | contig 22910 bp, 16 predicted proteins | sample MintriSingleCell_FD_74264 | JGI IMG/M metagenome (GOLD analysis project Ga0075439, IMG submission 74264) | Marine eukaryotic communities from Monterey Bay, USA to study complex ecological interactions - Minidiscus trioculatus JGI Plate_4_G5... | ecosystem: Environmental > Aquatic > Marine >... | reverse complement strand
TAGACGAGCCTGAACCATTGTCTCGAAATAATACATCATATTTATTTTCCTTCTTCTTGTTGGTTTCATTTGTATCCTCTCCTCCGCTACCTCGCTCACCTCGTACCTTACTCCATCCTCTTCTAAATAGATTTTCAAGATTAACTAATGTTCTTTCTTGGGGTTTTAAATCGAATACTTGTTCTAATGCTGTATGACATATAATACCTCGAGCCAATGGTTCAGTTGGATCTTGAGTTAATTTGAGTATGTATAGAAAGAAGAATGCCTGTGGACACTTCTTGAATGTTTCAAGTGATGTTGGTGAATAATGTGTCGGATATGGTATTGATAATAATATATCTTTGTTTTGTATATGTTGCAAATCACGTAGTATATCATATGGATCTAAGTCTAACTGTTCCTTATTTGTGCTACTAAAGAGTCGAGTTGCACTTATTGGTTTGGATGGAGGGTAATGTTGTGGATTATTAATATAATCTCGTGGTATGTGATATGTATTTCTCGATTGCAACATGTACATATATCGTTGAGTTGCCCGTTTACCTCTGGGTGAAACATAACTAAAAACTCTCGAGATTTGTGATAATATTGTCATTATAATGTTGAGTTGTAGTGTTGATATGAGTTTCATGACACAATAATTAGTTATCAGTAGTGTCTTATTAATGTCTTATATGATATGTTCATAGTTCATAGCAATTATAGTCATCAAATCTAGGCACTACTACTTTCATACCATCTGCCTTATTAAAGATTCAGACTAGCCTGTAGCACTAGGCAGGGAGAGCGGCTGGATGGCCCGGCATGGATACCTAAAAGATACAGTAGGGAGGTATTTGCGCACCTAAAAAACACAGATTCGGATTCAAGTAAAGAGGGATCTACTATTGATTGTGATAGTGAGTTTAAGGTGTACTGTAGGTGTAGTGTAGTTGTAGTGTACGATAGGCAGTCTATGATGCAATAAGTCTAGTAAACGAGGTAATAACAATGGCTGTTTTAACTCTCCAGCTTTCGCCTAGGTTGGAGACTGCGATGACATCTCTGAAAAGGTTATCGTCTCCCTCGACCTTTCCCTCGTCCCCTTCCGCCTCTACCTCGGCCACGGCCTCCTCTCCCACCACGCCCTCTTCCGCTTGCTTTGAGTTGCTCTGATCCGTGATGTACTCGCACTAAGCCTTGCAATACTTCATCGCTTGGGAAACAACTAGTATACTTGGTCTTGCCTCCTTCAAGCGGAGACTCACCCGCTTTGAACTCTATAGCCATCAGGTGGCATCCCAAGATTTCATCCTTTTTGTCCAGTATGACAACCTTGTCAATACTCTTGGGGAGATGAACAATTGTTGGAGTCCTTGTACTAACTAGTCTCCACTTGGGACCTAGGTGAGGGTCTAATATCAGTACTCCATCGCTCTCAGGCTGTATATATGAAGAAGAGACAAGATATGTGAGATGGGCATGTTATATGTGAATCAGAATAATTCAGACAAAAAGGCAATGACTTACATCAGGACTAACTGTCATCTCCTCAATGAGTGGGTGTTTATCAGGATGAGGGCACTCTCGAATCATGTTCTTTCCTGCCATTCGTCTTATACTCTTTTCCTTTGCTTCGTCCTCTTCATCTCCTGGATTTGTATTGGTAACCTCCTCATCACCTGGCTGCGGACCAAATTCTGGATTAGGGTTGTTAAAGCAGTTTGGACACAACGGAAATGTACGAGCTGGATTGCCAACGTTGTACAGGAGAAGTTCGAAGTTACAACCTTTCACAGGGCAGTGTCGACCAGTCCATTGCTTGATTTCACTGCCGATTGGAAGAGGATATACCGTCTCAGTTGTTTTATTGTATAGACGCGGAGGTGGTCCTGTTATGAATTGTAAGTATCTCCTCGTGTGACCACATCGTGTAAATGGTTTTCCCACATCTTGCAGTTGAGCAAATGAAGATGAGAATAAGACATCCATTTTGTTCACATTCTCTACAAAGTAGTTAAACTTGGCCGAAAACAGAGATATAGCTTGCTTCACAACTGCATCTCTATCGGCTAATCCCTTGGCAATCTTATTGCATTCTAATTCAATATCAGATCGTATTTGTGGTAATACTAACGAATTGTCAATTAGGTGGTATCCCTGGGCAAGGACAAGACCAAGCCTTGTAGGTTTCTGGAAGATGCGCGTTATAATGATTTATGACGATAGAAGAGAGGAGATAGTAACTTCTGTTAATACAAGTGGCTTGCAAAGGCAATCAATAAAGGCAAACCAAATTCAATTGAAGTAACAAAATCACTGAGACTTCATATTGAGCACACGAAATAGAATGATAAAACAATACTAACGCGGACTTTCCAGCTTGCGCCCTGGAATTAGTTCGACATAGTATCGTTTTTGTATGTTTTCAATGTGAGTTGAGATACTGGCGTCGGTACCGATTCCATGTTTCTCCATTCGGCTTATCAGCTCTGACTCGGTAAGATATGTTGGAGGTGTTGTCATGCGCTCCTTTACATCCAGTGTACAGAACTTGCCACTTGATGGTGTGACATTGACTTTATCGGACTGCAAAGATAATATTGATTAGATATAACAAACTATTACATATAAGTGATTTATGAATCTAACAACTTACCTTCTTTGATGCCGAAAAGAATAGTCCATATTGATCTCCTTTGTTAAATTCAGGTAAAGCTTTTTCTTCCTCGTTATCATCATCATTTTGACCCTCATCGTCTCCGTATTTATGATGCATCATTATTGCAAGGAAGCCTGGTGAGGCAAGCTGTTTGCCTCGAATGGTGAAGTTTCCCTTTTCTTCGAGTATATCAATAGAAAGTTGAACTGTTGTAGACGTCCAGACAGCATCTTGAGACACACTAGCAATGAAATGTCGTGTCACTAGATCATATACTCGTTGCATATCACCCGTCAGTTCCCCTGCCCTCGCATGTCGACATGGTGTAATTGGAGGATGATCTCCCATGTCAACTCCGCCCTTCCCGACGTTGACCCCGTCACTACTCAACAGATCTGAAACATATTTACCCCATCTATTGTCCTGTGTTTGATCCTTTAACGTACCAACTATATCGAAACTCTTTGGATACTTTGTTGATTCTGTTCGGGGGTATGATAAATATCCGCTTAGATACAGTCGTTCAGCAACACTCAGAGCCTGGTGTGGACCTATACCCAATCCTTTCGAGCACGCTTTCAGCAGAGCTACTGTATTCAATGGTGTCGGTCTCCCTTGTTTCTTTTCTTTGGTAACAACCGATACTACTTTTGCCGATGATGGAGGAGAGGCGTCTCTACACTTTGCAACTAATGCATCAACCTTATTCTTATTGAAAGAACGCCCGGTATCCCAAACAGCTCGACACAAAATTCCGCTATTCATTATACCAAGATCGAGTACCCAATATGGCTCTGGCTTGAATGTTTCCATCTCAACATGTCGTGCAACACAAAAGCCAAGTGTGGGTGTTTGACATGGACCATAAGATAGTACTGCCGAATCTAGATCCCCATACCTTCCCTGAAAGTACCGAGTTTGAAATCTACTGAAGGCTACTCCAACTTTCAAATCCAACTCTTGCCGTGCATCGACAGATAATGATTGATTTCTGTCCGGCTTGCCTAATGAATTGTAAGCTTTAATAATATCTGACGGATTGATGGCACTAAAATGTGCACGGTATACACGATCATATCCACTACCACTACCAGCCATTAAGTGTAAACAACAATCCAGAACCTCAAAGTTAATATTCTCACCCTCACGATCACAGTCCATCCAAAGTACAATAAAATCAACACCCTTTGGGAACAATAGATTAGATTGAACATAAGATACGAGTCTGTGTACTAACCAGAAATAAACAATACGAGAAATCTCACCTTACAACATTCTTGTAAATGTTTCACGACCGATCCCTTATTTGGTTTCTTCACAATTGGTGCATAGAATAACTCCGCTGGATCGACACTATCCCAAGATTGATATTCTTTAGTAAAGTCAACTGAGTATACATGTCCGGCTACTGATGTTATACGATGCAATACTTTATTTGCGTGTGGTGCTTTGGGGAACTTAGTTTTGGATGTTGTAAATTCATGTATTGGTAAACTTCTACCGTGTGATTCTAAATGATCATTGCTGCTAATTAGTCCTTTTGCTATTGCAAGTCCTATAGATGGCTTCTCAGCAATGTGTACTACTTTGATTGATTGACCTGCACCGTAACTTAGACTGTTTGTTGTTTGTGGTTGATTCGGCGGTATAGAAGGTTGGGTTTTATTATTCGTATCCTTCTTTAGCTTTGGTGCAGTATCGTGCTGTTGCTGCTGCTGCTGATTATCTTGTTGTTTCTTCCCCTTCTTGTGCTTCTTGTCGTTTTTTGTAGTTTGCTGATTCGTCTTCTGTTTTCCTTTGTTCTTCTCGTTTTTGTATTTAGCCTCATGTTGTTGCTGTTGTTGCTTTTCACTATTATCTTTCACATCTTCTATACGACTGCTACCCTGAGGATTCTTCTTAACATTCTGCTTCTTATTACCTCCCTTCTTCTTACTATCATTACCCTGCTTTCCGCCTTTTTTCTTGGGATTACTGGTATGTTGTGATGGCTTAGTAGATTCAGATGCCCTGCTACTACTATTACCAGGTACAAAAGAAGTGGCATTTGCAGACAATGAATTATTATTGTTGTTGGGTATAGCACCATCGCTAATACTAATATTCTTAACTCCATCTGTAGGGATACTACTATTTGATACAGCACCGCCATTCTGTTGTTGCTGCTGCTTCTTATTATTTTTATGATTATTTGGATACTGTCTATCAATACCATTCTCTCGTTTTATCTTTGATCGATCACCCATTATTTTGGAATCTAATTTAGCTGCATTGTCATCATTGCTTGCATTGGTATTACCTTTAGCTTTTGCAGTTTTCTTCTTGTACTGTCTACGCTTATTATTGTTACTCTTTGATGGCTGCTGCTGCTGCTGTTTTGACTGTTGTGCGGCAGCAGCTTGACCTTGCTGTTGACCATTAGAAGATTGATTATTATCCGTCATGATAGCCTACGATTCTTTATTGCATACCAATGCAATTATAATATTCTACAAACAACCAATTAACTTTTGAATAGGATAGGTACCGTATCGGTTTTAGAACTATAACAATGAATAATATATATACTGCAAAGATAATACAGCAGTCGATTAGGCGTTAAAAACTGACTTAGTGGGTATGCGAAGTCTAGAAATAACCACATCAATCATCAAACACTTGATTGAGCATTGTCGACAGTCGACATGCTCAGAAATTTTTGGCTGTCACAAGACCACCATGAGATTCCTCATTTGTGTGTTGTTGATATGGTTATGTATTGTTATTTGAAATCACGACGGTAGGAGTAGGAGCGAGTTATAATAGCACAGTAATCAGCAGTTCATCATACTTCATAAGTGTGGTTTGATGTAGCTTTATATTCAAACTACACAAAAATAGAAGACAAACAAAACCTATGACCATTAGATCAATCGTTTAGAAATAGGTAGAGTGATTACATAATAAATAACTTAGCAAGACAATATATGTATATATACAACCAAAACATTAAGACAGATGAATAACATAGATATTGCAATGAAGTTCAAAGTAAACGATAAGGTATTGGTTACTGATGCAAATACATCATCTTCTACTCCAATCAATGAAAGACCATTATATGAAGCAATAATACGAAAGTCAAGTCTCAAATATATAGATCCAATAACTCGAAAGATATTGCCCGAGAGTAAAAAACGAGGTGGGCGTAGTAATGCTAAAAACAATATCAATTCCAATGTATCACCACCGCCGGATGGTGAACAAGTATGGTGTCACTTGGTACATTATAATGGATGGAATGTTAGACATGATAAATGGATGTGTGAGAAAGATAATATATTTGAAGATACTCCTGAGAATCGTCAGCGTGTGGGTGGTGGTAAAGAACAAGAAGATGAAGAAGAAGAGTCGAGTTCGGATGAAGAGGAGGTTGAAGAGAGAGCTGATAACAATAAACAAAAGGATGCAAGTGAAATTAGAAGACAGGCTGCAAAGCTAGGATGGGAACGCAGGAAAAAGATGTTGGCTGAGAAAAGTGGTGGTAGTATTGCAGTGAATACACTAGGGAAGAAGATGAAGTCTAAAAAGAGGTCCATTGGCGAGATAAACAATGAGGAGTCATCATCATCATCTGATGATGAAGAAGAGGAAGATTTAGAGATTGTTTATCAAAAGAACCTACAACAAATCACCGATGCATGCACATTGCCCTTCACACTACAAACGAAGCTGATTGATGACCGTGATAGAATAACTAAAATTGTATATCAAACTCCAAACTCTTATACTGGTGATGACAATCCATCATCAGGAAGAACATCACAAAAGGGTATAACAATGTTACATAAATTGCCATCTACAATGAATATGATACAGATAATGGGGCAGTACATCAAGGATAAGAAGCAGGATGATTTGGAAGAGTTGGCAAATGATTCAGACGAAGATGATGATGAAGAGAGTATCAGCAGCTCAGCAAAAGCGGAAGTCAAACTACGGAAGAAACAAAGGAAGAAATTTGCCAACGATATTGTTTCATTAGTGAATTTAGTATTGCCTCTGTTTTTATTATATAACGAAGAGCGTGATCAATACACAACGTATATCAATGAGAGGGAAAACACTACTACTGATACTGATGTGTCAGAAGTAACCTCAGGGCAAGGTGAGAAAGACAAACGACGTCCGTGTGCTATTTATGGTGCCGAACATTTGATACGGTTCTTTGTCAAGCTGCCCAGCATCATAGCGAAGATTACACCAACTTCTGAGTCCGACGGCCCCCATCAATTATATATATATTGAGGCACGAGGAAAAGTCGAGAGAGTTTGTTTACCATGTTAATGAACTATTGATCTACTTGCAAAAGAATGTCAAGCATGTGTTCACAGAGAATTACTTTGCAGTAGAACGTTGATAAAAGTATAGCTTATAATTTTTAGCCCTCTAATACTCTCACTTCATATCACATTCATGCCCCACATTTTTCATATGTTTAACCCTCTTTAGAAGTCAAAACAAACAACCCCATCATCCCCACTAGTACATATTTCAACACTGGATAATCATTCAATGCAATTGTTACCATACCAACATAACGTAATGTACCAACAGCCTTGCCTAATATATCCTCCCTCTCTAACCATAACTGTCCTGGGGCATACAATCCTCGATCATCAACACGATTATTATCACCCTTTGTTAATAATTCAACATGTCCATCAGGCTTGGTATGTACCTTTAATATACGATGTACAATTGGAATATCACGATCTTTAATTTTGAATACCACAACATCACCGACATACACTTTTTCAACTGAATTATTTAGGAATAGTATATCACCACGTTGGAAGGCTGGTTCCATTGATCCCGAGAGAACTACTACTACTGGTGATTCACTCTGGTAATTTTGGTAATTTTATTATTGTTTGATGTTTATATTTGTTGAGGAGAATAAATCAGTATTAAATAAGTACATATGAGTATCATACATAAAATATTATAAATAAACAGCATGCATATTACTCACCTTTGTCATAAACATCAAACCCTTCCATATCATTAATGCTGAGAAAACAATCATTGCCAAGTTTAATAATTGGAATGTTAATTGACGTTTGTTTGCCCAAAGCTTCTTGAGCTCTAAGATTTGTTTATCAAACATATCCTTAAACATGATGTTTGGTGTATAATCGTTTGTATTCGTTACAATCTATTGCAATGGCCATAAGAGGTCAAACAGTCAAGCGGTTTATTTGACCCTCGCGTGAAAATTTTATTTAGGATACCGCTTCTCATGTGCCTACAAGTGGAAGTTCTATATATTTACACCTTATATTTAGAGCCTTGTCGTGAGGCTGTCAAGTCTCTCACAAATCCGTCAGGTCTAAGCCTGATACGTTTATAATGTATAAGTAGAGGATAATACAGTATAAATTTAATTTATATTATAATGAACAGTTATAACAACCGAGGAAAGCGTCAGTGGTATCCTTGTCTAATGCTTCCCCTTGAATATCTTCTTTATTTTTCCTTTGAGTTTCTTCTTCTTTTGTTGTTTGGTTTCCTGACTATTAACTTCTTCCTCGGGTGGTATTTCTACACTCAAAGAATTAATTCTTGGCTTTGGGGTCTCGTCATCTTTCTTTGCTGCAAGCTGTAGCTTCAGATGTTCTATTTCCTTCTTCAATGCTTCGACCACTTCAATGTCCACATTATCATGAGCTGTGGTATCTTCCTGTCCTTCATCCTCAGTATGTGATGGAGAAGCAGTTGTGGTCATGTCATATTGAGATATATGAGTAGATGATTGTTGAGAAGACACTGGCGGAATATTTGTCGGTGAATTAGATACCAGAGTCTCCAACAAGACCTCAACACGTCGTAGTCTTCCATCTAAGCAAGATCCAGTAGATAACTCATCATACTGCCCTTGATCTGAGGAAACAGATTGGACAAGTGTTGGCATACCATATTGGTTGTGACTAATGTTTGCTGGTACTGATTCTTCAATCATTGGGAGTGAAACAACACTTTTAGGAAGAGTATTTATACTACATTCATCTGATTCTGCTTTCATTGTGTTGTTTGCTTGAGAAGAGATCAACATACCACGGGATCTTGACTCCATTAGCCACGATGGCATACTATCAAAGAGGTTTCGATTGGATGGAGTTGGAGAAGTATTGAAACTCCATGCAGTATGCTCAAGTGATGAATAAAGGAAGCTGAGATCAACATTATTTCCCAAGGGCGCATCTTGTTGTCGATCGAAGATTAAAGGCCCGAACGAAGTCAACCCCTCCCCTTTATCTTTATGTCTCACTTCCGTAATGATTGAATCAAAGTCTCCAGACATGCATGCGATTGCATTGTGAATTCTAGACAGCTGTAATCGTTGTTTGAAATCCCCTTCCACAGCGAAACGTATCACATCATCTCCTTCATTGCCAGCAAATGGCCATGCTGAGCGCAATCTAAAAGCTGAAGATGTTGCACCTAAAGGATAGAAACTCTTTGGCGTGTCAGGGTTGGCATCGCCTTCTGCAAAGAAGTAGTCTCCATGTCGACTATCTTCTCTATTGGTATCGTGTAGAGATGAGATGTTGGACTCTTGTTTCTTCTGAGTGCTATAACGAGAGACATAAAGGATGTATCCACTGTGGCCTCTACTACCTAAGCTGCTTGTTATCCTAGCCCCTTTTTCAAATCTAACTTGCCATACTACATTGACTGTAACAAAGCCTTGACCATCAACAACCTTTAGCCTGAATAATGCAATCCTCATTGTTGTAACCACAATATAATGCTCTATTCCATTTCCAAGGTGAAGAGCTTCTGACACAATGATAATTTCATCGCCCTTCTTTGTTTTCTTCTCCAACGGATGTGCAAATAAGAGCTGAGCACTCCTTGCATCGACTTGATTGAAAGGTAAGAGCATGCGTCGGCATCCGAAAACATATGGTAATCGGTACCTTTCTACTGGCTTGACTTTTGAATCCAAAAGATTAGCACTCTTTGCTATGTCATGAACTGACTCCATAACATGTGAAAAGGCATCCGACACACCAACAATGGGCTTGACGACGACTCCAATAACACCAATCGCTGTTCCTTTTGCAAATCCTTTGATACCCTCTTTCTTCGCACCACGATATGGCTCTGTTACGATTCCTGTTGATGCTGACAGTAAACCAAATGCAATATCATGAACAGGTCTACTGATCATTAGTGTTACATGACCACAGCCTTTCTTCTTCCATCGATCATAATGTCTTTGTTGTGCTGCATTCTGCTCAGAGTGAAGACGTTGGTAGTGTTCGTCTAGCGTCAACATTGTGGCGGTGTGCCCTATAGTAGCTCCCAAACTCGAGGCGAATCCAAAGATACCGCTAGTACTATTCGATACTAGCGACAGAGTTCCCTTCAATACTCCAACACCAACTCGCGATGGATTCTTAGTAATGTGTTTCAATTCACGCGTTGGTTGTAGAATGAAGTCTTTGAGGCCTGTCCGAAAGGATGTCAAGACCATGGTAGGGTTTCCAGCGAAATCTACAAAGATACAAAACATGGAATGAAGTGTCGATGAGATAATGTTCCGATTCATGTGCCCACATGTGTAACTCATGGCACACACACTTACCTAATGACCCAACAATTTTGTACAGTTGTCGAAGAGCCTCTGCCGAATAGAAACTCTTCAATGAGCGCCAGATATCACCTTCAGACTCATAAACATGACTAATCACTCTTTCTGTAAACCTGATTGGAGCCTCACTTATCGATGGAAACACCGCCCCAATAATGTTGATGTTGCCATACTGAGACCTTTCATCAATATCACCACTCATGTTTTCAGACCATTGTGTATAAGCATCGGCTGCTGAACTCTGTTGACCAGACTGCACATTGTACATTGAAAACAATTCCAACTGGTCATCAAAGTCCATTTCTGCAGATGATTCTACCCTGCTATTTTTCTGAGATTTGAAGTAGCTCAGATTGACCTTGAAAGAGCCTAAAAGTAACTCTTGAACCTAAGGAATTGAGGAGAAGATTAGTTGTGAGATGTGTAGATTACACTTTCAATTACACTTTAACACAATCAAACCATAGTACTTACATAAATCTTCTTCAACTTGACCTTCTTACTTAAGCTTTCATTTAAGAATGAGCTCGCCCTTTCAATTGAAGTGCTGGTGTGTTCTTCAACTTCAGTCTCAAATGTACCACTTGCCAAGTCAATATTATTGTCTTGGTGCAAACTAGTAGCTTTAGCTTCTCGTTTCTTAACAACGTCCAGGTAGAAAGAGAACAGATCATATAGCCATGACTCTTCAACTTTAAGATCCATTTCTTGAACTTGGATTGCAACATATTCATACGAATCCATATCGCTTTTTGACCGGTAGTTATCCTTCCAAGCCATGAATTGAACTAATGGCTGTGGATGTTTCACGGGTGATGGAGATAATATAACAGGAACCTTTGTGTTCATGCCCAAGCTTTGTTGATCCACTTGAACATTCCCCACTGCGACAGCCAAACGAGTCTTTGCCGTTGAAACCGATATTCGTACGTCTACATCACGAGATGATAAGGATAGAAGTTCAATAATGCGAGAGGAGTCAATAAGTGCAGCAGAAATTCGATCCAATCTGCCATATAGGTATTGGTCGGAACTAGAACCACTGGTTGAACCTGCGGCAGCATCATATTCCCCATCTTGTGTCGAATCTGAGTTTGGCCGAAACATCCTGTGTACAATTACATTGTTGGTTAGTAAAATAAAGTTACTCGGATATATGTGGTAATCATCATAATGACACAAGTGACTTACAGTGCAAGTTTGATGCAAGGTTGAAAGTACTCTTCAAACTTATCATCAGTAACCTTTTCAGATTCAAGTGGTCGGACATTCTTACCCATATCGCCCTCGATTGGAATAGCATCAGAGGGCGATCGTAATGGAAACCATCGAACATATGCTGGTGGCAATCCCTTTGAGTTGACCCTATTTCGATCTTCTTCATAGTCTTCCATGCTTTGTGCACAACATTCGAGGGCTGCGCCGAGCGGGATATTAAGCACTCCCAGCTCTACTTTTGATTGAAGTCTCTGTGATTCACCGATGACACTAATTCTCAGTGACTTACTTGTTTCAAATGGCAATACTTTGATCTCCAAATCATTTTCTCGAATACCGACGGCCCTAGTCGGATTGACTATCTCAGCAATATCATCCCAGTCATTAACTCCAGACTCATCACTCGAGTGCCGCGACATCATGTGTCGTCTACTTTTGACAGAATTGCTCATCCCATTATTTGCTAAATACAGATCTCCATCATTCCACACAGGAGAAACGACTGAAGAGACTGTTTCACTTAAACAAATCTTGTTTCCGTAACTGAAGGAATAGAAAGAAAGATGCTGAGAATTGAACAAGACTTAAGACAGCATATGACCAATGAATAATAAAACTTACCGTAGCTTGACAAACATTGAATTAGCTTCCGGTAGATTTAATGCTGTTATCGGACGAATTGTGAGTACTCCGCCAGGATTAAGAACACTGCCCAGTGAACGCCTTGCAGCTTTTGAGAACGATCGTCTTGATGATATGAGTTGGCTTACTTGATTGAACTCTCTTTCTCTTATTAGAATTGGCGCTTCGGGAGGGAGTTTCAAGAGCTCAGTCAAATCTGATTTATCTTCTTCCTGCACTATTGTATTCATTTTAGATGAAGAGTTCGTCTGTTTACGTTTAATTTTCGTCTTATTGCCATTGATGAAGGCATGTGAGATATTCCAAGATGGATAGAATGGTGGTATTGACTTGGAATTGTTAGTGTAGTATGTCCAGCTTTGCCATCGTAGTGCAGATAGTTGAGTAATTTCAATGTCAGGACGGCTTTGTATGAGAAGTGAGTTGTTGTTATTGAACGGGGAACTAGGAGCAGTTGGCACTGTGCCTTCGACCTTGAATGACTTGTCTGATTGCACATGTTTGTACCCCTCCATTAATGCACTGGAGTCAGATGACTTATCAAACAATGAATCTGTCGATTTGTTAAACATATCATCAGAAGATGACCCATCATCTTCCATATTATAATCAAGATCTAGCATACTATCCAAAATGCTAGAATAAGCCGTCGATGTTGTTGTTCTCCTACCATCAGAAGACGCTAATGTTGATCTCTTTGTCTTTGCCATAAATCGTGCCGCTCGTACATTATTAATTGTCTTCTTCAGCTTGTTCTCTGTAGCAAGAACTCCGAGTTTGATTACTTTTGTAGGCTGATTAACCCTCTCCTCTTTAGACGACTCACGTTCAGCAGGTTCCATTGAGCCTCTTTTCTTCTTGTATAGTGCAGCCATGGCCGGGACACTCGCCATGATAGAACTTCTCTCTTTCCTTTCTTCTTCCTCTTTAGCGGCATCCTGCAAAGACTTCAGTTGACGTTTCATTCCTTCCTTTGATCTGCGTAGTGTTTCAAGTCGTCTATCTGCACATAGGATATAGTACTCTAATAATCCAGTAGTATCATACACCCATTGTACTCGTAACCTGATAGAACCACAAATTCTGTCTAGTTGATCTTTCCCTGAGCCATCCGATCCACTTTGACCGAGCTTTCCCATGAGTGGATACCATCCAATATTCTCTTTCTGGTTCTTTAGTGTCCGCAGATGAACATGAGCTTGGCCAAGAAATTTGTCTTTGCCAAATCTTTCTGTACTCTTAATGACACATTGCAATGAGTAGCGACGAGTTTCTTTTGGATCTGATGCAGCCTTCTCGGGAATGTCAAAAACAAACGCCTGATGAACCCACTGAGGTGACAGGGTCTTCTCGACGAAATATGTACTTCTTCTATCTTTGCTTTTAAAAGAGCCTATATGCCTCTTCTTATTGGAACAGACTAGTCCAACGCTAACGTACGGATTTGAAAGACCATTCAAGTCAGATGACCTCAGCCCCGTTGCTTCAATCACTTCAATAACCACTTGGTTTCGCCTTGCAATATAAAGATCATCAAAATCCATGTAATGCTGTAGCTCAGACTCGATAGCTTCTGGATCTGACAAGCGGCTGAGTAATTCTGATGACTGGTCGTGTTTATGATGAAGTAGGCTCCCTGCAATAATTGCCTCTCTGCTGGTCTGCTTGTGTGTCGTCGGACTTTCATCAATCGATGAAAGAGGAGCTCCTGGGGAATCAGCAACCATGGTTGGTGGTGGTGCAATACCACCACCACTATTTGCCAACAATTTGACTGTTCTGTTTAAAGCATCAATCTTTGCTCGTCTGCTCTCCTCGACTGCAATTTCTCTCCTAATATTTACAAGATGATGCCGGACCAAAGCTTCGTCACTCATACTTTGTGTTTTATTCATTTCATCAGAAACGACAAGTACTCGAGTAGCGCCTTCTGTATCAACCTGACAACAGAGAGAGTTTTCCGTCCTATCACCATCTGGGTCGTAGTCTTTGTAGCGCCGTGGTGGACAAGGGAGTTTATCAAAGTATCCTATCTCTTCGAGCTTAACTGATTTAACTGCTCCGAAATGTCCCTGTTCTTCATTCTCAATGAATTGGAAAGAAAAGAATGGGATCTTACTCTTGGGCTTTCCTTCGATAGCTGTTCCTCCCATTATTGTATTATTTGATTTGCCAGGCTCATCTGCAATCCACTCACCAACTCCTACACGAATAGAAAGCTTCTTAATCTTCAAGGGCTCTTCCCAGGTGTAAGAAGATGACTCTCCAGGGGATAAACATTGCCAAGGATGAGCATCGCAACCTCTTTGTCTATAGTATATTTTCCAATGCAGACTTCTATTGATAATCCTATGAGGAGGATCTGTTGGATCTGGTGCGCGCAAGAAGACAAAGACCGACTGAAATAGAAACTTCTGATCAATGAGGAGCTTGTCGCTATGATCGTCTACTGCTTGCTGCTGCTGATGTACTTCATTACTATCCAGTACATTGTCTGTGTCAATCTGTTGACCTTTGACAGCTTGCTTTGATACTGCAGCACGGCGTAAACGTCTCAACCTCTCTCCAAGGGTGAGGAATGTGAGAGTGACATCGTTTGGTACACTCATATTATTGTTAATTGGCTTTTGTATTCGTTTCTTAGACTTGGCTCTCCTGAGCTGCAAGGGTCGACCTGGTGATTGATTCTTCTCTGCAGCTTCTTTTGCCTGGATGAGACGGGCTAGTTTTGGGAGAATGAATCATTCAATAATGTTAGAAGCAAGTACAAAGGTAAGCATGAATGAAAAGAGACGTTCAAATACTCACTTTTAAGATACTTCATTGCCTGGTCAAACGTAAATTGCTCGACAGGTATTGAATCAATCATCATTAACTGATCACCCACAAAAATATCTGTGTAATAACTTGCATACGAGCCCTCTTTTATACCTTTTACAATCAGGGTGCGTTCTCTACGGAACGGTTCTGTCTCAAACCATACACCTAGCTCTCCACCCCAAGCAGTATCCTCCTGGTTTGGGGGTGGAAATGTGACTGAGTAGAAAGGTGCTCCTCGAGAAGTCACATGTGGGAGCATCCGTAAATCTCTTGCTTGACTCATAGCCAAAACATATTCACCAGGAACATCTGCACTGAAGCTTGGAGATAAATACCAAGATGGTCCATAGTCAACTCTCAGTAATCGCTCCAACCTTGTGTCTGGTAAATGAAATGCAACAAGATCCGATGGTTGAACTGTTGCAATATAGCAGGCATCACAATGGGCGGTTGTTTGATCGTCCATATCACTCTCTTCGATAACGGTGGGAGATCCAAACAATAGCTCATACTGGTTGATAATATCAGTTCGTCTCTCGTGATAGCTGGTAGAGAATATCCATTTTACTGACTCACTGTGTTTAGACGAATACTCAGTATGCTCTATTGCTAGATTGGGATGTTCAACGCTATTGTCTTGCCATAATCTAATTGGTCGATGAAGCTGATTAACAACAATATATCTCGGACAGATGCGGACAATCTTTGTGTATTTAGACAGCCGACCTGGGGCAATGCTTATGGACACAGAAGCTTCAAGCTTTCGACCATCCTTGCAGTGCATGCTGCGACATGCGCAAGAGGTTGTATTGATTTTGTTAGACATTATTACTAAGCTGATGAAACATATTCAATACAAGAAATACACTTACCCGACGATTTGAGTGACCCCTATCGACTCGAGCCCAAACCCCGAGGACCAAGCTGATGTATATCGGGATCCAGTGTGACTCCTTGTGTCAGCCAATTGAATACATAGTCTTGGAGATCCTCTTAATGAGAGAACTTCCTCTTGAAAATTGAACATGAAGGCAAGCTTTGAAAGAGCACGAAGAGGAAGATCTTCACTAATCAAGGCAGCCAATAATGCTGGCCTTGATTTGTTGCCATTCAAACTCCTTTTCAATTGTGACAAGGCGCCCGGTTTTCCAGAAAAGACGGTGTCCATTGAATCGAATGGTAAATGTGAGCCTGAAATAAATGCTCCACCTTCTTCATCGTCAACTGTACTGCGTTCTCCTTCATCTACAGGTTTGGATCCATCCTTTTCTGCACTCAAAACGGTGCCTGCAACGTATGATAGAGATTTCTCTTGTTTGTATCGTAATGCATGTTCTGTTGTATTGACCTGAGACAAAGAGGGGTATGAGGAGTTAGAGATGATATCATCTAAAAACTGTATAGTGCAGGCAGACAAACTTACAATCCAAAAGGGAGAGTAGAGTGAAACACGACGCTGTCCACCACTCCCAAGGGTGTTATCAATAAGCAAGGTAAGCCGCTGGCCAAGACTGTCAACGACATTCATCTCGGTTGCGATGTCCTCAACACCATATCCATCAAACCCACGCCTCGATACACCTCCACCCGAACTTTCAATGATATCATTCTCGGTGTTGAAGCCAAGTTGTCCGGTCTTTCGGTTTGTGTTGGTTGCATTTTGTTTCATGGTGCCAGTCTGAATCATACCCAGCTTCGCCTTGCCTCGATTGTCTTTACTCTCAGTTAGGGTCCCTAATGTTTTCTTGACTTTGTCCTTTGATGTCTTCATTGCACTTCCAAGTGTGGTCCATCCAGCTTTGAAGATCCCATCTCCTCCACCATGATGAATCAGTGCTCCCTCTCCAACAGCAGTTCGACAGAAGCCTAGATTAACAAGGAGGAGAACTGGAGCATCCAAACCAACCGTAAACACGGAGACTCTTTCGCCAGGTTCAAGGTTTCCCCACCAAAGCACATTTCTACTATTTGCATCCATCAGCTCAAACAAACCTCGTTCAGGTAAAAGATTTTCAACCACAAGTGGGGGGTGAATTACTAAAGAGTACCGTAATGGTGAATGGATTTCAGCCTTGGGAGCATTATTCTTTGTGAATATATTCTTCGCGGTCTTCAATCCTTTCTTGGTCGGTGATGATATACTGACAGTATCGCCTATATCGCGTGCAGACTCTCCTGGAGTATCATTCTGAGTGAATGCCCTAGCAAAGGGACTCCTTTTAATCTCAACCACATAACAGAATGGTTTCTTTGATCGACTTTTACTTTGATCAAAGATTGGACAAGAGATCTCATGACCACTAGCAACTTGATTTGCGATGCCTGGATCACCACCGGAGTCTTTGAATATTACCGATGACTCGTGCAAGACTATGAAATGAAATGTAAAGTAATGATGTGAGTTTACATAATTATCTAAAATGATTAATGAATGGAGACTAGTACTCACCTTTAGCAAGCTGCAGTGGCCGAGAAGGATATCCAATGGTGGATTGGTCAAGTCCTGCATCTTTGAAGTCATCTGAGACAGATTGATCAGGTCTTATCCATAAACTACCAAGATGATTTCCTGTCATCTGTAGGGCGCTTTCAAGTAATAGATAAGATAGAGTATGTGTCTCGTCGGGGTTGATTTTCTCTATCGCAAAGTTATCTCTTTGGTCAATACTTTCTTGCTGGTCGGATGATGATCCGTCGGTAGAATCTTTAGTGCTCTCTTTAGAGCTTTCTGGAGAGTGGCGAGGATCGGGATTGGTGGCTATGTTTTGAATAGAGTGAGTGTGTGAGTATGAGAATGAAAGTGTATATCATAACAGGGGGTAGACATATTATGGGCCTTACCTAAAAAGATTGGATGATTTGTCTTGTTGATAACTTCAAAAGGTGATGTAATTGTGAGTCTTCTTCCGCCATTCATCGAGTTAACCTCAGTTAACATTTGTAATGCATTCTTCATCCTCCAATCTTCATTAATTTTGTTTTGGATGGATAACGAGCGAGGAATGAGTTGAACAAAGTGTTTCCCCGTTAGGTCAAAGGATATGTTGCGCACCCATTGAAAGCCTGGTATTTGTAAATCGATATCATGACTAGTTGCAATGTCGAGTTGACTATGATGCAGAGATATACTTTTATTCAGATCTCCCTTGCATAGCACTTCAACTGCTTGCAAATCTTTTATCACAGTCTCGGTGGCTGGGAAACTCAATGGCATGAGCTGCAAATGATCAAGATACATTATTGTTGTCTGGCTTTTGGCAATGTTGGATTCAATGGCAGAGTGGGTATGAATCCTCACTTGTTCGCCAGTAGTATTCTTCAAGGAGAATGCAGTTCTTTCACTGTCATCTACTTGATCAGGAGGGCTGTGAATGACAGTAAGATTGTGACCTCCTCGTGTATCAGCTACCATCGTCTTCACAACACCAGGATCAGAGCTAAGCCGTTTAGTTAGTATTGGAGTCAACTTGTCATCTAAACTGTCTGACTTGAAAAACAAGTCAAACGTTTTGAGAGCATCATCCATTGTTTCGATCAAATCACTCGTAATATTGAAATGCAAGGGGCAGTCAGCATTAAACGTGATCCCTTGACCTCGGGATTCACTCTTCTCATAAAGTATCAAGCATTTGAAGGGTTCAATGAAGGGTTCCCAGTTCCTTGTCAGCCCTAACTTGAAGTAGTCGACAAATACCGTCGCCTAAAGAAAGAAACACAAACAAATGAGACATTTTATTAAAGAAACAAACACAAATACAGATTGCAAACTAATTGCCGTACCTCCATGCTTGCTTGCAAGTCTTTTGCATTAAAAGAAATGTCTTTACTACCCGTCAGCTTCTCAAACTTGCTTTTTGGGGTGTGCTGAATGTCCTTAAGTTGTGATGCTGTTAGTAATAAGGAAGGGAAACATATTGATAGAATTGGTCGATGCATGCCCATTATAGGATCTGATATTACAAGCTTGACTTTTTTGATATCCATTGTTACACTGAATATGTTAGCATTGCTGCTATTGTTATTGTTGTTATTCTTGTTGCTGCTACTAGACATTGTTTCTTGGTGTTGTAATTCTGAGGACTTATCAACATCTGAGTCATCTTCTTTACTTGGACCAACAAAGTCAGTAAGAAGCTTTACTGCCAGCTTCAAATAATCAAGATGAAAGTAAATACTTGTCTCATTATGACCCATAGTTCGTAATGGAGTGACGAATGGCTTACATACTACTGGAGGAGGAACCATAAACGGGCTAGCTTCAATATTTGAAGACTCGATACCGTCCATTGAGCGCCGATCAAAGTGTTGATGAGTCAAGGGTACTCTTAATGCAAACTTGGTGTAATTTGTAGAAAAGTTGTAATCATAGCGAACACTGAATGATAAGCCATCCACCAATGTCTTGGCTCCACAGTCATTGCTTAAAAGAGACCCAGAGACTTGACGTAACCCACGGCTTATTGACGGCTCCATATACTCTTTCAAAACAACAATCCCAAGATCCTTTGCCAATATATCTTGTGATGAATAGTTTATCCCAAAGGATTTGTAACAATAATAGAAGCCTGCTGTCTCTACCATTAGGCATAGGTCATCTTCAGATGGGACTATCACATGAGGCTTGATCATCCACATTCGGAAATCAATGTCTAGACAGTCATTGTCACATTCCTTAACATGCATATTATTACTCTTGCTTTGCTTGAACATCTCTTCTGCCTCGAATGCTGGATGTCCATACTCAGGCTCTTTGAAATATAGGCCAAAGTAATCAAGTAGTAACCATATAGGGGACAAGTTAACAAGAGCTGCTTCGGCCATATCCATTCCCAAATTGATGAGACAATGTTGATCAGGTGTTAAATATATTGTAACCTGGAAGGGCAATGGTATCCCACGTATCAAGGTATGACGACCACAATCAAGACCCCAGGTAAGATCTACGAATGAAGCCTTGTTGTTGTTATTTGAGACACATATTTCTTGAAGAACGCTTCCCTCATTAGCCTGTCGTCCATCATGAATGTCTAATGAAGTAGCACCAATTCCAATACTTTGAAGAGTATCCTCGTCAAGTTTAATACTGCAAATAGCTTCACCTAATGATAACGAGATGTAGTTGGCTGCTTCTTGAATACCTTCCATCATCATTGACATACTTGGGGGTATCTTTTTAAAGTAACTCGATTTGTCGAATGAGCACGTAATCATCAACGTCTTGATGCAAATACCCATCTCAAAGGTGGTCTTTGTATCACTATCGCCTTTAAGTCTCTTTACAAACTCACTACTGCCATACTCGGGCCAATCGACAGGAGGATCGCGGTCAGTTGATGCTTCCTTAATAAGGTCAACTCCATATGGGAAGACTATAGGCAGTTCTTTCATATTTGCAAACCAGATTGACATGATCAAATAGAATTGTGACATTCTCATATCAAGAGAAATACCTCGTGAGTTTCCATCATTGGCAGTGTCTTCGATAAATAGACGGAGAGTTGGTGCATAGTCCACCTTGATTCCCAAATTAAGTTGTGATGTGGTTACTCTCTCCCAAACTCTAGACTTGATATCCTTCGACATATGTTTGTCTACTTTACCAAATGGAAGAAAAGAGGGTTTGTTGTGCTCTAGTCTCCCAGTATGGTGTACATTGGCATTGAATTCTGGCATATAAACTTGTTCCAACGTGTGATGTCTCTTATTGAGGGAAGTAAAGATATGGGCACGCTTCAGTAGCACTGAAAATCTTGGTATCGTTGCCACATTAGCTGCATCATCGACACAGTCGTAAAACGAATCTTCCTCTGATGTGTTCCTTCGTTCAGATGACTGTGCGGTATTACTATTGTCTGAAAATGAATAATCATTAGTAGACCAAGTCTTGCCAATATGTTCGCGAGTCAAAGATATTTCATCAACTTCTATACCGATCATATCAATGCTATTGCTATTCCTGGGGAGAATAACTGATGAGTTGTTGATTGATACTTGAAACTTGAGAGGGTCCTGGTTAACATCAGAGGTAGTAGGTGATGCCTCCTGCTCTGATTTCAAACGATGGAGGAAAAGACCAATACCATACTTGGGAGATAAGGTATATTGAATAATCTCATTAAGAATTTGACGAAGCAATACAACTCGTACTCCGTCTAAGCCGATTACAACCTCACTTGAGCCACAATCTGGTGCTGTCACATATTGAACGGAGAATGCCGAGCGATTATCAAACACCTCTCCAATTGTAGGTGTAAAAGGATAAGTGGAAATAATGTTAGGATATGTTGATTGATAAACACAATCGATGCAGACATTGCCAGCTTGTAATTCAGTCTTTGTTGTTGCCTGAACATTGGTGGAAAAATCTACGTCCGTAAACTTGCATTCGATAAATGGTAGGTTCTTGTCTGTAAGCACTATTCCAAAAGATGATATATTGCCATTGACAATAGTATCTTTGACTTGTCTTTGCGGGGGGATTGCTGATTCTACTTCCTTTGTACTACTGGATTTGACAGAGGAATATACAAGAATAGCTTTATAGAGTTTCATAGCCTCCAAGTATGCTTCTGGGGAGAATGTTGTTGCGACACATCCTGCCTCTACATAAATTTCTTGGCAACTACCTTGGTGATCCTTGACAGCACTACGGTCATGTAAAGATATATTCAGTGCTGTTTCATCTGCTTCGTTTGACTCTTTCTTCTCCTCTGATGGACTTGTTTGTATTGCAGTGTTATGAGGAGGTTGAATACTTAAAAGCCTCATTTGATCATTTGATATTGTGATAGATCTAGCATTGATTTGCAGTGTGCTCCGGTAGTAAAGTAAAGACTTTGAGAACATCAACGAACCAATGTCGATAGAAAGATCGTGCTGAATTGAATTGGTCAAATCTAATTGCAACAGAATATGCTCGAATTCTGATATCGTCTTTCGAGTAACGTTGTCTACAATTTGATCCAACGCTGTAGATAGACCTTCTGGATCTAATATCCCTGATTGATCTTTGATTCTTCTGCTTCTACCACGGCTCGAAGAAGGAAATACGCTACTAGCCTCCTTTCTATAATATGATTTGGCGGTATCGAGACATTGCTTTGTATCGCCCTCTGATATTCCCAGAGCACAGCATCTTTCCATAATCAACCTTGAAATACACGTAGTTGTATTCTCATTGGGGTAATCGAAATCTAAGCATGATAGCTGAGAAATATAAGATGTGATGTTGTCTTCGAGTTTCTGTCTAATGAGTGACAAGTAGTTGCTGTCAGTAGCAGGGTGTTCTTCGAGTTCGTCTTGTACGATATGAACCTTTAACGATTGAATTGATAATCTGGCCTCCATCAATACGTATTCAGCAAGTGTTGGTATGAATGGCGTCGACAGCTTGTTTGAGCCGGGATTGTCAGAAGCTTTGATAACAAACGCAGCAGACACTGTATCAAACATCTCTACAAGTGTCTTCAATCTAATCTCAGATACCAAGACATCTACAACTGATGATTCTAACTCAAATGACCTGCATCGTGGTTGCTGTGCTACAGATGAATGCTGTCCTCCTGACGAATACTGTAACTGAACATTTATTGGACATCGCAGTAAACGAGTGATTGTTCCCATATTGATGTTATTATTATTGTCTTCCATCATTATCACTGGATCTATTTCTCGACATTCAATGAGCTATGAAAGGAAGAAAAATTTATAGGTTAATTAGCACAATACTGAAGAAGATGACATTGCCACCAGTCTAAAATACTCACCAAATCTTGACTGGGGAGTAAGGCAACATTGGACTCTAAGTCAATTGGAGTATTGCCAAGGAGATTCCCGGCCTTGATGTTCATATGATTGATTGTTGTCACAAGAAACTTATTCCCGTTCTTGCTTCGCTGTACTGGAATAGTCAAGGAAAGTCTATCACATTCCAAGGTGGTTTTGAT
>Ga0075439_12434_pt1 | contig 22912 bp, 17 predicted proteins | sample MintriSingleCell_FD_74264 | JGI IMG/M metagenome (GOLD analysis project Ga0075439, IMG submission 74264) | Marine eukaryotic communities from Monterey Bay, USA to study complex ecological interactions - Minidiscus trioculatus JGI Plate_4_G5... | ecosystem: Environmental > Aquatic > Marine >... | reverse complement strand
ACATTAAATTAGATGTACCATTTGAAACAGTTTTGGATTGCGGTGCCGTATCTAAACAATTTTTACATGAAGTTATGCCACTAATTAGAAACATATGTATTGATGAATCATATCAAATGAACCTAGCTGTGGCATCTCGCTTCCGGGATATTAAGGAGATTCGTATTAACTCGCTACTATCAACAATAGTTCAAAATGAGGGAATGGGTGATGACGAATATACTGAAATTTTGATAGACTTTGAATCTAAAATCAGGGTATTGCCTTTCTTGGCAAAGTTTAATCAGTTAGAGTTAGTTCATTTCGGTGGCAAGGATGAGGATGGAGATGTTATTGAAGATTTTTCTCCTACGCTATTAAACATATTTGAAGGAGATGAAATGTACCCCAATGAAGGAGAGAGGGAAAGCTTGTTGGGATTCATTGATATGCTAAGTGGCGGATATAGATGTGGGAGTTTCCCAAAGAGTCTAAAGATTAGTGGATTGTGCTGTCCGGATGCTTCTAATAATGATGGTGGTATAGCGTAAAGTAATAGTTTAATCCATCGGTAATATGTACCGAGTAAGGGGTGTATTGTAATTGTATATTGTTATAATAATCCAATCATTAAATTACACCAGCCATAAGAATTGCATGTGTTAATTGTGTGTTTGTTAGATTGTGTCGGAGAGGTTTAGGCATATGATATATGTTAAATAGATGAGTATAGATATAAAATTAGTATACAATATACGAGACAGTATAAACCAATATATACAATATACAAAGCTCCATAATATAACAAATCACATGCACCATCACTTTTACTTACACTCCAAAATATTTGCCAAAAGTTGAGATGGTAGTATGATCTCCTCCGTAGGTCGTAACCGTTTACCCTCACGTTCTTCGGGTGGTATACCACCCCGTTTATTCGATGCCGTCTCTTCGATATCCATCGTTTACTAACTGTGGCCATTACTATGAGCTACTACCTACTGCTACAAACCAACACTAAAAGGTTAGGTCGCCAATCAGTCCCACCAATTTTACCAAAGGCTAACATTCTCTCCCTATTTCCTTCATCAGGGTATGCGTCATCCCCTTCAAAGAAGTGTTCATATGTGGGAGAAAAGACATCAAAAACATCTCCATCATTATCCTTGGCACCGAAATGAACCAACTCTAATTGATTAAACTTTGCCAAGAATGGCAGTACTCTAATTCTACTTTCAAAGTCTACCACTATATATGTGTACTCATCATCGGTACCCTCATCAACAATTTCTTTTGTTAGTAATGAGTTAATACGAATCTGTTTAATATCCCTAAACCGGGATGCAACAGCTAGGTTCATTTGATATGATTCATCAATTGTGATGTTTCTTATTAGTGGCATAACTTCATGTAACATAGAACGTGATACGGCGCCACACTCTAATACTGCCTCGAACGGGAGATCTAATTTAATGTGGTATATCATAAAGTAATAGTTTATTAATCCAATAGTAAATAAGTACCGAGTAAGGGGTGTATTGTATGCATATTGTTAATAATCCCCAATCGTTAATTTACATCAGCCGCATAAGAATTGTTAATTGTGTGTTTGTTAGATTTTGTCGGGGAGGTTTAAACATATATGTTAACATTAAAGAAGATGAGTATAGATATAAAGTTAGTATGCAGTATACAAAACGGTATAAATTACATACAATATGCTAAACCCCAATAAAGAATAGCAAATCACATGCACCAACTAATTCACTTACATTCAAGAACATTTGCCAAAAGTTGAGATGGAAATTCGATTTCCTCTGTAGGCCGCAAACGTTTAACCTCACGTTCTTCGGGTGGTATACCACCCCGTTTATTCGATGCCGTCTCTTCGATATCCATACTATATTAGGGTACATAACACTACCACAAACTCAAACTATTACCTTAGTAGGCAGGACAAAGAGAGTAGAGTTGTATCGCCAAAATAATGTTTTATTCACGTTTTAGTTTTGTGCACTTTTCTCCTACTGATAGTGCTACTTTGCCAATGTATGCACACAGCCATATCTGGAGGGAAACCTATTCTATGATTACTGATAAAGTAATGGCCATAAGTTCTGTAGTGATATCCTTCTAACTTGATATCTTAGTTACTTCTACTCTCCTCATTACGTCTCGGCTCGAGCTTACCCCCAATCAACATTTATGTGCACTTGTAACTTTTATAATCATCCTTGGAAAATGCTAGGTCATCTTCTTCTTCATCATCCATTCCCCAATCGATAGTACTAGTCCGCCAATCGTCTTGATATGCAAGTGGAAGTTTAGTATCCTCATTCTTCGTCAACTCATCGACCCCCCAGTCTACATTCTCTAATGCCCATGCTGTACAAATACGAAATGCATCAACCCACGCCTCCACTTGACCTGGCTTGGAACAAATTACAACCATCGGGTCCTTCATACCATGTAGATTGATGACAAGAGAAAGTGGTGCCAAATCTTTATCAACAAACTTTGACGACTGATAATTCGTATTATCGGCCAACTTCTCAGCATTGATGACTTGTTGCATACCAAAGGCAACTTCCAACTTTCGAGTTACACCTTTATTAGACACGACACTCTTTAACTTGTTACCTAATCCTTTCCAAAAGTTATTACCATCCTTTTTACTACCCTGTAATTCCTCCATCATTGCCTTGAACTCTTCTAAACTTATACTCCCATCTGAATCGGAATCAAACCTTTGCATTATATCGTCGAGGGTATGCCTACTCAATGATATTCCCATGCTATGGAAGAAGTCTTGTATCTCTGATCGATCAAGTGCTGTGGGATATGACATGAGGTGAGAAGATACCATTAGTATATCACAAATTATGAACACATCTTATGCACACACAAAACTTACCCCCACTATTATCCGTATCTATATCACTGAACCGTTCTGTAATCTCATCACCCGTTAGCATTGAATTCCTCCGATGAGACGTTGTCCGTCCCGAACTTGCATCTAATAATAAATTCACTAATGTATCCAATTCAACTCGTGATATTATAAACCCATTAGTGAAGAGCATTAATTCACGTTCTTCTCCATCTACTAGGACTGGACCACGTTTTAATAGTACTGATTGTATATTATCATTTGATGCATAGAAGATTGTACTTATTGCATCCCGTGTTGTTTTCTGATGTGGCTTATCCTGTTGTATATTAGAGGAGTGCATAAGATGTGAGCATATTTTATGTGAATGTAGATACACAAGACAGCACCCACACATCAAACAAACGCACACATCCAACAATATACATCAACGAAACAAAACAACAACAATAATACACAGCATACTCTCACCAAATAATCAGAATGTAACTCAGGATCTTTCAATCCTAAAAAGTTAATAATGGCATCCATCTCTTTCTGTTCCCATTCCTTTGGTGTATAATTCTTACTAAATACTTGATCAACTTCTAATCTCATTCTCCAAGCTGCATTATCATACCTTTCCTCTTGGGTTAATTCTAATGATGTCATTACATCTGCAAACCATTCTGATGTGTTATTGTTTTGTTGGTTATTCTTTTTAGATTTGACAGATGACTTAATCTCCGGACCATCATCATTAACAATCTCCTCATCCTCGCCTAAACTTGGCATACGATTGAAGAATTCTTCCTCATCCTCACTCTCTTCTTCATCTGCTTCACTAAAGGATGACATACCTCCACCGCCACTACCTGTATTGTCTAACTTTCGTGAATTTGCATAAGACTTCTTTAATACCTGTTGTCGTTCACTTGACAGAGAGGCACGGAATGAATCCCAAGCACTAAAGTCATATGCTACATTCATTTGTGAATCATCTAAATCATCTACGTCTATACTATCATTTGTTAATGTTGATAATCGAGGAAGTTGTTTATACTTGTTATTGCATTTGCTGGTTGTCGGCAGTGCATCATTATCTTCTTCAGTCGATACATTATTGACGGCAGCACTATCGGTACTTTGATTAGACTTTGATAATACACTACGCTTACTACTTTGTGTTTCAATCTTGCCTAATATTTCATCTGCAAAGCTGCTTATTTCCTCGTGGCTTAGTACTGATCCACAACGGTTTGATGTTTCTTCAACCATTACAAACAGATGTTTCTATATGATTATCTATTGTTTCGATCTGATGTATCGGAGCGGCGGCGGCGGCAGGGATAAACAACTAGACTATAAGCTTCTTTATAAACCTATTGCAATCTCGATCCATAAACCAGTTATGAGGATATCATACAGCATACACCACCTCCGATCTTGAGTTGCAATAATCAATATTATAAAAGGCTTGCTTCAACTGTGACATTTCCACTCTTCTCAAAGGCCAAATTGAGGTGTCATATCTCACATCCACAACCTCTTACTTTCCATCCATCCAACACATCGAAACATGCATATGTTGATTCATAGATCAGGCGAATCATACATGATTGTCACTCCAAACAACTATCAACAGCTTTCGCTTTGGATAGAGCTCACATTATTTCACTAAACAACCATGTATGCTCTTCTTCAGAGGCAGAAGGATGAAGCCGAAGCCGAAGCGGAGCCTCTAGCTCCAACTAGTAACTCCTCTAAGCCTCCGGTTTCTTGGAGAAAAGAGGCAAAGAAAGCTATTGAGGGTGCTGCTGATATCGAGGAGGCAAGACGTATTCAACAGAAGTTGCATGTACTCAAACAGAAGGCGGATGCCAAGGTTCAACTTTTCGAACATGATATGTTTGAAGCAGAAGAGACAATAGAGAATGCTATTGAAGACGTTGTTGATATTGACGAGGCAAGAGTTATTCAACGGAGACTAGATTTACTCAAAAAGAAGGCCGATACCAAGGTTCAACACTTTGAACAGTCGGCTGAAGAGGATGGATTGAGTTACAAGGGGGAAGATGCAACAAAGTGTCCAGATCCTGATTGTGACAATTCGTTTGATCCGGAAGGGGAATACTGTGGCGGAAAGTGTGCTGGTTGTAAAGCCTTGTATTGCAGTAAATGTTTGGTGGAGTGTGGATGTGGAAGGTCGTTGTGCTCAGATTGTCGCCAGACGTGTTGTGGTTGTGAAGAGGTATGGATCTGCAAAGAATGTGATAATGTTGACACATGTGAATGCTGTGGAGAGCTTGTTTGCGCAAATGATGATTGTTGTACAGCGCATGGTTATGGGAAGTATGCAATAGTAATCTGCCATAATTGTGAGCAGAACTAATGACAATGATGAGCAGGTTGGGCGCCAGTATGTGGGAAAGATACCACTATTTGATGTAATGTAATCTTGATGTTTAGACTTAGACTTGTCTCTGAGTATTGACTATCTTCTACTTCTCTTTATCCGGCTTGAGCAATACAAAAGGGATACTCATCTCCTCGGGCAATAATGAACCATGTGCACCTTGACATATGCACTGTTTCTTGTACTGTTCGACTTGAGTTGGTGTAACCAATGTCTTCCTACCGATTGAAATAGATATAAAGTCACCAAGCCTTGGCCTTACCTGCCATCGCATCAAGTCTGGTCCGAATAGTCCATTATCAGTAGCCTCCTCAACTGTGAGTAACAAGAAGTTTTCAGATAGCTCTGGATTAGCTTGCCAATATCGTCGAAGTTGTAACTGTAACCCCGCTCTGCAGTGTAGATATCCATGTCTACCCTTTCCGTGCACACCAATGGAAGCATATTCTAAAACATCTAATATGTTCTGAGGCAGAGGTATCATGTCTTCTTCGTCTACTGTAATGTGACCATGATCTGCCGTTACAATAACTGCTGCGTCGATACTTGCTGATTCATCATTAGCACTACTTTTTGATTCTTCTGCCTGCTCTTTTGTATCGTTGTGAAACCGCCCAGACATTAACAAGTCTCTATTACTCAGTACTTTCCAAAACCTTTCAACTTCACATTCTATTCCCCTTACTACTTTTCTAACCTCCTCATGTTCTACACCAAGTGCATGCATGTGCTTATCAGGATGTGCCGTATATAAATAGGTGAAAGTAGATTCCCCAATCTTCTCTGCTTTTTGAATTGAGTCGAGTGCTATGTCTATCCCTTGACGAAAGTATTCAATTGCATCAGCAGACCCCGTCGGTGTACCGAGAGTGTCATAAGCTGTCTCTTCAATCTTTGCAGTCTCAAATAACGATGAACGACTTTTGCCACTTGGTGTATCTCCCGATTGCCATGCCGAAAAGTCGGTTGCGTCGCTTTGTTTCCTTTCCCTCCTTTCATTGTTATCCTCTCCTTGAACCCAGTTTTGATAATCATCACCGTTATAAGCATTGATATATATCATTCTACGTCTGCTATTGCTACTCGACGATGGTTTCTCTTGCTGTTCATGTTGAGATGCCAACTTTCGTGCCCATGGCTCTTCGACAAACACTTCCTCCCAATTAAATCCCTTCTCTGATGCTAATTTATCTTCTGACCTGGCATCTCGAATCTTATCTGATAATACCAATAATTGTACAGGTTGATAACTTCCCTCATTTTCATTATTATTACCGGAGAAGTCACATCCTTTCTTATCACGTAAATTCCAACCTGGCATGCCTTTTAAGATGTTGTATTGTTGTTTTGTTTTGTGCACATCATGTGCACATCAGAATTGATTAGTGAGTAATATCATACATACAAAATACATCAATATCATCACATACTACTTACCATGTCTACCCGGCCATGTAGCCGTAGCAAGAGTAGTTAATGCAGCCGGAGTAGTTGATGGAAATACAGCTCTCAATCTTGATGGTTGGTTATGTTTTATAAAGAATTCTGATGTATCTACTGCTGTATTGCCGTCGGCCGATGACGTATCTTCTCTACTTGAGGCATGTTGCTGCAATATAGAATTACCCATTCCATCACATAATATCAATACAATATGCCGTCTTGAGTATACACTATTGTTATTGCAATTATAATCTATCTTGTTGCCTCCAATTTCTTCTGCAAGTCGTAACCTACGTCGGTGTATCTCCGGTTGTAAATGATTGTTAGATGTATAATTTGATAAATACAATGGATCTTCTATTGAAATATCTTCTGCTGTAGTAGGAGGAGATACACCACAGCATATTGATAGTGACGCAGCCAAATCAACAAAGTTATCACATACTTCATCATTGGATATCTTTTGCAAATCATTATTATTGGAAGAACCAATCAATTGATCCAATAATGATGAAGATATTTTATTTATAAAGTGTTCACGGGATAGATATGGATGTACTAGATTGCCTAAGGCAAGTAGCTCTCGTAGACGATCTACATCGTTCATAGTAAAAAGAGGTAGAGAATAGCATATTGATGAAGAGGCCGCTGACCGCTAGGACGCATTTTCCGAAGAATAAAATCCATATTTTGGCGATACACCGAAGTTGCTTTAACAAAGAAGTGTTTTACTACATACCTCTCTTTTGATAGAATTGCAATGGACAATAAAGCACAAACATCCATAAAGCGGGATGGTATACCCTCTGAACGTGAGGTGAAACGCCTTCGACCTACGGAGGTCGATAATTCATCTACACCATCGCCAGAACTGTTTGCAAAAGTTCTTGAATGTGAGTAGTTTGTTGGTGCTTGGTGTGCTGTTCTTTGTGTGTGTGGTACGCCATATGATATCAAAGTCGGGGTGTGATGTGCGTACTCTAAATATCCTATATTTATATATACTAACTTTATACGTGCTGCCTTTCTATATGCCTACCTATTATGAACACATCATATGCACATATCATATATGCACATATCATATGAATATATCATATGCACAAAATCTCTAGATGTGCCTTTCGATACCGTATTGGCGTGTGGTGCAACATGTCGTTCAATGTTACACGAAACTATGCCCCTAATTAAAACAATACATATTGACAAACCACAACAAATGAATCTTACAGTGGCATCTCGATTCCGTGATATAAAAACAATGTTTATTAATTCATTACTATCTACGAGTATTGGCAACGAGGGAGGGGATGATGAATACACTCTTGTTAATATTAATTTGGATACTAAAATCAGGGTAGTACCATTCATATCACAATTTGCTTTACTGGAATTAGTTCATTTTGGTGGGAGAGATGAAGATGGGAATATTATTGAGGGATTTTCTCCCACTTCTGGAGGTTTTGGGGAAGTTGACGAGCCTTATCCCAATGAAAGTAGTCAGGAGGCTATGTTAGCCTTTATTGACATGTTAAGTGGTGGATATAGTTGTGGAGTATTGAAACAGCATTTGACAATTTCGGGAATATGCTGCCCAGCTGCTACTGATAATCGGGATCGTACCAATACATGTAAAACCTGTATACGGGCATGCAAGAGCTTCCCATTACAATCGGTAGTTGAGTTTGAAAGTCGTGGTTCTTCCTCTAATAATGCTCGGTCGGGAAGATTGTTTTGTCTAGATGTATGTTTGGATAGGGTACACATTGAAAGTATAATCGAAAGCAGGCCTGGTGGAAACAAGTTACTTCATTCACAAAAACGTCTTCTTCAGTTATTGGGTAGTGGCAGGAGACATAAAATCACTGCCGATGATGAACCGACATTATACATTGTGAAATACAAAGAGGATGATTTGGACGAGATGAAGAGGGTTATTAAGTATGCAGGTTTAAATGTCAATCATCTATCTATGCAAATGGTATCATCAGCGGTTATGAAATCATTCACAAAAGTTAACAGCTCGACCCCATCAAAGAACCAAAGGTATCTGTCAGAAGAATCTCTTGATTACCTGGTGAATGAAATTGGTTTACCCATTGACAGAGAAGACTTTGAGTTATCGTCAGCTGATCTAATTGGGCATACACAGCAGATAGTATCTGCATTGCAACTTCGAGCTGATCTACTAGATAGTGATGAGGAAGAAGATCCGGGGAGTTTAGGCATTGATTTGGATTGTCTGCGGCTCATCTACCGGTTACTTATGGTCAAATCCATCCCCCCAATTAGTTCAATCAAACATATGGCTGACTCGGGTATACTTGTTCCGCTTCTACTGATGTATTTGCAACCGGATATATTTAATGATTCATTTATGTTGGAAGCATCTAAATGCTTGAAATGTATCATCACGAGAGGAACAGATGAACATAGGAAGATGATATTAGGTGCCGATGGTATTCATGATATTAGCCAGTTGTTAGCTTCCAGTGACAAGATCAACAAAGTCGTGGTATCTTCATTAGTAGAATTGGTATTGCCTCCTAAGGGGAGTGACGAGGACATCAAAACAATGTCCGACGCTGGAGCAATACCTTGTCTGATTGATCTTCTTGATTCAAGGCACGATGATTGTGTTGAGGGTGCATTGAGATTACTTGTTGCAGCAAAAGTTCGCATCAAACGAACAACATACAAAACACTCCTACCTCAAGTTATCAAATTAATAAGGTCGTATAAGTTCTTCTATTGGAATTATCAAGCAAACCAATCTAATGACAAGATAGAATACTTGACGAATTGTTCAGTGTTACTCCGTAAGATCTTTGCGACGGGTATACATGTTCCTCCACTTATACAAATAGTGATTGATTCGATGGCTATACCCACATTATTAGATGTACTGCAATTAGCGAATGATGATGCGGTTAAGGTAGATTTGGAACATGTTATACTAAATATGTTGACAAACGGGACCAAGGAACAAGTGGGGACTCTTTTGAAAGAGGCAGGAGTACTCGATCTTTTAATTAGTCTTATCAACTCTGCACACGAAGATATTGCTAAGAGGGCAATTTCAGTAGTGGGAAAGATTGCAGGTAATTCTGATGAGCATCGTGACCGCTTGTATCAAACTGGATTAGTTACTTCTCTTCTACAGATACTAGGAAACACTAGTTTGGATATTAGTATAGTTCAGGCCGCAGCTGGAACTTTCTCAAAGTGCTGCCGAGATAATCCAATGGATACTGCAACAACAAAGGCATCTTTGTGTGTCCTGAACAAGGCCTTGGTACATGAGAATGAGTTTATTGTTGCAAACTCTTGTGAGGCAGTGTTTCACATCTTAAGTGGCTTATCGGGAGAGGAGTTCAAGAAGGCCACCAATAGATTTGTTAGTGAGGCGAAGAGCTCTGAATTGAACAAGGAGATCAATGAGATAGTTGAACAGTTATTCAAATTAGTATCCCATGATGTCGGTCAAATTTCAAAGACATCTGCCATTAAAACAATCCATCTCATTTCATCAGTGGGTGATATTAAAGCTATCACCCTCAATCGTGGAATATTGTGCCTATCCCGGGCATTGTCCAGCCACCTAGAAGATACAAATCAAGAGCTCGTTTGTGGTACTATATCTAACATTATTACTAATGATACGGATCAAATACAAACCATCATTGATGTTGGTGTTGTTCCATGTTTGATTAAGATGCTAGAAGGTGATACTGCACCTAACGAAGAGCATGCTCTACAAGTCATACATCAAATGACAAAAGCTGGCAGTGATACACAAATCAAGTATCTAGTCAGCCAGAACTGTATCCATCATTTATGTGATCTACTTACCAAATCAGATTGTGGCGTTGCTTCTACAGCTCTATCGGCACTAAAAGATGTATTCAAGGTTGGACGAAATGAACAGAGCAAACTAATGGACAAAGACTCTAATGATATTCGAGAGATAGAACGTAAACTTGATGAGCTAACTGATGAGATGAGGCAAATCAAAGTAGAAACTGAACGTGTAACAGAGTATAAACAGAGGCAGGCATGGTTAGAGTATCACAAACAAAAGGAGAAGAACAGATCTTTAGTCGATGCTATTGAGTTGATGAAAGATCAGCATCAACTATCACAATCTCGGTCTAAATCATATGGTGACAAGGTGGCTGAAGTAGGAGAAGACACGCCCTTGGGGAAGACATAGTAAGTATCTTCATCATGTGTCTTTTTCATTTTGTACATTCACATCTCATTCATACATCCATCATTATTCCTTCTATATTTAAGCCATCGACTCCATTTGGCAGAGAATGGACTAAAGGGAGGTCTTGAAAAAGAGATCAGGGACACAGCAAGAGAACTTAGTTTAGCACAAACAAAGCTTGAGCAGCTTCTGCCAGATACTAATGAGTCTTCTGAGGAGAAACAGAACGAACATATTGCCAATCTCTCGGAAGAAATAGCATCCAACGCCAATGCACTTGAAACAGCCGAGTCAAATCTAGAATCAATGAATGATGAACGGATATCTCCTGATAGGATAACTGATTTTACTGCACTAGAGGATGGGATTCGGCAGCTGTTCAAAGGTGTTGTTATTGAAAGGCTTATGAAGGTAGTATTTGTTCCCTCGAGACCAAGTGCCGGTAATGTAGAGTTTTCCTTCAAGATATGTAAAGAGGCAAAGTTTGGGGCATTACGTACATATGTTGTGGAAATGGCTCGGAAACATTATGGATACGATGAGAATGAGTTGAAGGAAGAAGATGTTCAACTCACAGATGTTTTTCGCAAAATGGTGAGTATGGGTTGCTAATGGTCGTGCATATCATTATTCTATCATCTAATACCTTTATATGTATTCCTTAAGGTGTGGAGATATTATAATGATATGGAGTCATCCATCGACCTCATTAAAGAAGAGAAGGATGTCACATATGCTTATCAAGTGGATAATAAGGGATGTAAAGAGAAGACAGATAAGGAGAAGGAGTTAGATAATGAGATAATGATACAAATACGTATCCGAAAGGCTCCAAGTGATAAATTTGCTACTAAAGATTCGTGGAAGATGAAGGAAGTCTACGAAGCGCCAATTGTAATGAAAGTTCCACCAACAACGACCGTCTCTGGACTTCGAGAAATACTGGGACTCCGTATATCAAGAGCATTGAGATTGACCTATCCTGAATACAGTCCTGGCTATCTTGTGTATCAAAATGAAATGCGAAGTACATTTAGTAGTAGTAGGCCTGGCATGGTGAGTTATTCTAATTGTGGCAAGATATTATATACTGGTTCATTACTTACACATCTTTTATCACAGACAAATGAACAACTTTCGAAGTATACAAGAGTACACTGGGACGAGATGGATCATTATAATGGGAAGGAGGAATGGAAACAACGTGCTGAAGCTGCTCCATCTGAGGTTAGATTGAGCATCATGAATCAAGTTGCCTTGACTTTTCACAATAATAAGAGCCCTCGCCAAGAAGAGAATGTTGGATCTATGTCTCTTGATCAACTAATTGATAGCCCTAAATATCCTCCCCCATTTGCAAATCCTAATGACAAGGAAGAAAAAGAATTAGTTACAGCAAACATTGGTAATGAGGGCGTCCTTTTCATGAATTGGCCAATACATTTGAATGGTGTCCTCAATGAAGAAGAGTTATCTTTTAAGGAGGAAGTTACATTTACTAACGGTAAGATTGTCGAGGTTTCATCAGGTGTTGTGTGAAGGAAGAGGTCATATAACCTATCTAATCTTGCAATTTGTGTATAATAACTTATCTATTCTATCTTCAAGGATATTAACTAGATCTTATAGATGTCACTGCCCTGAAGTGCCTGGGGTCACCTTCCCTTGATTGCTGCAACATTAGAGGAATAAAATCTGATGTTTGGCGATACGATAAGCACTCCCCAACCAAATCGTTGACGCTATTGTGTTTGCCGAGATGAATGGCTGCAAACATCTAGTAGGTAGAATACAACAACGTTCGTCTATACCATTGTCTTCTTCTTTGTTATCAGGTTGTGTAGGTAATTCGAGTGTCAGAAGAAGTAGAAGAGCTGCTACAACATCATTGACGAATGGCCATTCAATTACAAAACGAAGAATATGGTATACTATTCGATCTTCTTATGTACCACATCATAATATAATCTGGCACAATAACATACAACATTGTAGGAGATTGCAGTACATTTCAACATCAACTACATACGACGATGATAGCGCCGATGTTACCGGAGATAACGAGTTAAAGTTGATATCAATAAATGATCATTTAGATGAATTGCAACATATACCATTGGAAGATGTTCGTAACTTTTGTATCATTGCACATGTGGTATGTTCTGTTCATTCTTTTGTGTGTTTATTGTGGCATTCTTTTGCTGGCTATGTATATCTCGGCTACTTTTTGGCTGTGTCTTTATAAATTTTGTGCACATCATGTGTACTTTTATGTTCATATCTCATGCGTATTCTTTTCAATATACATCGCCATTGTATATAGGATCATGGCAAGTCAAGTTTAGCATCGAGAGTATTAGAATATACTGGCAATCTCGGTAAAGAACGACAATTGAATGCATATCAAGTTGGTAGTGAAAGTGATGATAAAAGTAGTAACACATTAGAAGATGATGAATCAGTTACCACCTCAACTTCATCATTAGAAACCACAACAAACGACAACTCAAATGAATCAACAACAAAAGATGCAAAAGAGGAAATAACACTATTAGACACCCTAACAGTAGAACGTGAACGTGGCATAACAGTCAAAGCATCAGCAGCCTCAATGCTCTACCATGCACCACAAATAGCAACAAATCCCTCTGGATATATCTTATTAAATATGGTAGACACACCCGGACATGCCGACTTTGGTATGGAGGTTAGTAAATCTTTAGATTCGGTAGAGGGTGCTGTATTGTTGTTTGATGCTGCGCAAGGTGTTCAGGCACAGACATTGAGTGTTTATGATAAGGCTAGGGGTATTGGTAAACAGAGGTCAAGGATTAAGAAGAAACAGGATAGTAAGGAAGATGATAAAGAAGATGTGGAATCATCACACAATGCAGACGCCAACAAGGCAGTGTCTGGGGGTATAGAGATATTACCAGCATTAACAAAGGTTGATATGCCATCATCACGGCCATTAGAAGTTGCTTTGGCGGTGTCGGATTTGATGGGGTTTGATCCTGATGAGATATTAAAAACTTCGGCACGTACTCGGATTGGGATTAAGGAGGTAAGAGTAGACCTCTGGTTTAGGTACAGATGATTGTCTTTATATATCAATCGACTCATATTACTCGTGCTTTCTATTCCAGCTCCTTGATTCAATTTGCAAAAGAGTTCCTCCACCACAACAACTTCCCGATGATGATGGGGAGATAGTACGTGCCAAGGTTATCGATTCATGGTTTGAAACGAAACGTGGTGTTATTGCATTGGTTCGTATATTATCAGGCACACTAATGGAAGGGGATAGAATATCAATAATAGAACCAGCATCATATGATATGATAGCCGAGGGAAATACTACACATAAAGTTGGGAAGGATACATATTCCACTCAAGAGATTGGAATAGTCTTACCACATCGGATACGGACCGGTAAACTATCTAGAGGTCAAATGGGGTATGTTATTGCTGGTTTACGAGATCCAAGAGAGGCACGGCCAGGTGCAGTCATGTCATTACATAAAACAATACCAACTCTAATCGGTAACGAACCAATGGTACTCCCCCCTTCGGTATCAAGTGGTCAACATTCAGTCCTTTATGCATCTGTACATCCATTGGAAGGATCAGGATTTGATGAATTGTTTGATGCCGTGTCTAGATTGGCCCTATCTGATGCTGGATTAGAAATTACACAAACTGCAGGATCAAGTAGTGGAAGTGGAGGAGGCCCATTTCTCGGGCCTGGATTGAGAGTCGGTTTCCAAGGCCTTCTGCATGTTGAGGTATTCCGTCAAAGATTAGAAGATGAATTCAATCTAGAGGCAGTTGTCACTCCACCAAAAGTACCTTATACCATTAAATACCTCCCGAGTAAGAACAATCAACGAACAGCTGACTTGCCTGCCGAGGTAGTAATAGAAGACTTGATTGATTGGCCAGAACAAGGCCTCCGGTTTAAAGTATTAGAGCCCATGGTAGATGTTCGTGTCCTAACACCAATGGAGTATGCCGGAAACATAATGGAGTTGATAAAACGAAAACGAGGTACAAAGTTAGACACAAAACCAATAGATGAACATACTTGGCAAATCAAATCAGCCATGCCTTGGGGTGAAGTGGTTATAGATTTCCATGATGAGTTGAAATCTACTTCGGCAGGGTATGCTTCGTTCGATGTATCCGAAGCTAATCCGGCACAACAAGAAGCCAACCTGTGCAAAGTCGATATTATGCTAAACAGTGAGGTAGTCGATCCATTATCCTTTGTTTCACACGTCGATGTGGCAAGGACCCAGGCTAAGGTTGTATGTGAGAAGCTACAATCTGTTTTACCAAGGCAACAGTTTGTAACGGTTATCCAAGCCAAGGCCCAGGGTAAGATTATAGCCTCAGAACGTATACAAGCATATAGAAAGGATGTCTTGACCAAGGGAAGTAAGAAGGTTGGAGGAGGTGACATAACAAGGAAGAAGAAGCTATTGGAGAAGCAGAAGAAGGGTAAGAAGAGGCAGCAGTCAACAGGGAAGGTAACATTAAGCCAGGCAGCCTTCAGGGCTGTGATATCTAGATCCAGTTAATCTTAAGTTGCTAGGATTTGATACATATTAGTTGTTATTCAAACCACTACATTCTATGTATCATGAAATTTGTCTAGCGCAAGTGAGAGTAAGAGTGACGTGCCGCAAGAACCCTATTGCTATAATCAACTGATGCCGGGAAACCTGTCCGATATAACTTGAGGAAACTGTAATAGTCATAGAAGAGATCTGTCATGTTCTCTTCATTCTTCAATCTAATTGACATAGAAACAGCACCACCACACTCCACACTTTCCATCACCAAGAATGAACCAAGGGAATAAAGATTGATTGGTATATTTGGATTTTTCATAACTTCTTCACCCATTACGATCCTGTTAAGAAGCAAGTAATCAGAGACAAGCCCAGCTTTCTCTAGTTCTTGAACCCACTTTAATGCTTTGAACAATGCAACCTTCCACATTCGAAACATGGTTGGTTCATCTGCCCAATACTGTTGGATTGAGTCTCTATCAAACAAACCTCTCTCCCAATCTACTTCGCCAGGATAGTCGTTTGTGTTAGGGATATGTTCAGTGTGTATGGAAAGAAATGACATATTGTGATCATAGAGAGGGTCATCTTTGCTCATCTCACGCCTCCTTGCCGCACTCTTTACAAGCATTGAATTGTTAAGAGCTGTAAACGCAGCGTCCTTCAGTTGATAATGATCATTATCGTCATCGTTAATGGCCATGGCTACTTTCATGACATCTAAATCCAGGGAATGTTTGAAGAACCTCTCCGTGAAACCACTTTCATCACTCTCATCCTTTAGTTGAAGACCAATTTGATCTAGCACATTACGCTTTAAAAGTGCATATACAGCGTCATCTCCATGAAAAAGGAACCTTGCAATTTGAAAGTCACGTCTTGAAGGAAACTCCACATCAAGCAAATCAAATGTTACATGTGCACTCCGTGAAGATCGTTTGGAGAATACAGCTATAGAAACGATGGTCTCACAAGTTTTTGGATCCATCTTAACATGTGTCATCATGTCAACAAATGAAAATGTTTTGGGTGGGAACATCAGTTTCCTTGTGTATATTTGTGATACAAACTTCTGTAATGCAACTGTTGAACTATCATTTGAATTAATGTAATTGATGAGGACATTCTCGACTGTATCTTCTGTATCTTTTAATATAGGATCTACAAAAAGAAACCCACTACCGATTGCAATTCGTCGGGTGCGTTCCACATTTGCATATCTTTTACTAGTCCGCTCGAGTTGTGCAACATCGGTGGGTGTCAAGTAACTGTATACTATGTCCATGATACCGTCTTGATCACTAATAGCACTAATGGTACCAACTTGCTTTGTTCTATCACTATCAAGCAATTTGATACTATACAGCGGGTTCTGCGGGGGTTCTAATTCTGATGCGTTTAGTTCTGTCTCGATCTCTAGTTGAATCTTTAGACATTCTTTTCTATCTTTTTCACTTCTCTGTTTACTCATCGCTTTGTATATGGCCACCTGTGCGTCATCGTATTTTCCCTGAGCTATTAGGGCTAATGCACGACGACAATATGATTTATACCAGCCAGGACAAGCATAACAGGCCATATCGGCATATTGCAATGCCTCCTCTTTAAGATTCTGTCGTAAACATATCATGGATAGATTGCTACATATCTTCCCTCTTTCTTCCCCGATCATGTTCATCCATTCAATTTGATGCACGGGTACAATAGCATTAATAGTCCTCTCTTTTTCAAGCATACCCCTTGCATGTAAGTATAACTTCTTGGCCTCATCTAACTCCCCCCGTTTAAGGAAGTCAACTGCCTTGTTCTTAACACCCCAATACTTGGAGTTTGCCTTAAGTATCGGTGGAAGATCTCTCTCTTTCCTCCTTGCTAATATAGTATCCCTACTAACTTTTGGATTGGATAAAATCTCCTTCTCTTCATTAAGTATTTGTGCCAAATCTAAGCAATTACAAACCGTATCTAAACAACATTTCAGGATTGATTTGAGACCTGCATCATGGCTCTGTAAAACTTCCTTGATTCTCTTGATTAAAATACGCCCCTCGGTATTTTCATTTGTCTGATTAATCTCCTCAATGATCCTCGACGCTCCTTGACTTTGTACAATCCCAACCAATATTGTTCTAACAAGAAACATTCTAAGTGCTCTAAAACCCTCGTCTACCCAAGCATCGACTGCCATGGATGCAAACAACCTTTTACTACCAACATCGGTCAATGCAAAATGAAAGTTATCAACTATTATATTGATGGTTAATACTAATGCCGTTCGAATGGTATCATCAGAAACTGTTGATCCATTATCAATCAATATGTCTAAAGGTGTCTTATGGTCAGCAAACGCAATCGACTGTCGAAACCACGGAGTCTCATAATGTTCTGGTCCTGGTCCTCCATGACTGCAATTCTGTATCTCTTGTTGCCAACGCTGTATCTCCTCCATATTTTATACTGTGTGTGTGTGTGTGTGGTGTTTATGGTATGTAGATTGATTGAGTATGTGATATGTTGTTGTTTTGATCAGCCTTATCAAAAAAGCTCTATGCTATCGCTTGTATTATGTGCTCTCTGATCGTATTTTATCCAGTATATATAGTATATAACAGCTCAAAGAAATATTACAGGATGGCGTGGAGATGGGGTGTATGAAATTAGATAGCGATTGTTATTACATAATAGTAATAATCTCTTGATTAATGTGTCTGTTTATCTAACCGTATTGCAAACTGAAATGGCCGATTATCACGAGTTCAAGCACACAGACGTCGAATATAGCCCTTCAACTACGCGTATATATATCAGCTTTTGTGGGTGGGGTAGTTGATTATAGTGAGTATCTGTGAGCAAGGCAGGATGAGATAATGAGATACCAAACCTGCATACTCGACTCTTAATATGTAGGGAAATGACCGAAACATGGAGTCTCGTGGTAATACATCAACTGTGAAAATATCGACCTAAAGTAGGACACCACCTAGTACTATATATTGGACTCTAATATGATGGTACTAATTTTGTGCACAAGGTGTGGCTTAGGGAGGGAGCTGCTGCCAATAAAGCACTCGTCACAACAACAGTGTATACTGAACATATATATATTTATGTGATTTGCTATTTAGAAAATCTCATCTTCCTATCACAAGGGATATAAAGGTGTTAACAATCCAATTGTCAACTCCCCATCCCATCTCAATATCTCATACATGAGGGGGTAACTTCCGCATGGCCCGACGTTTGGACAATAGTTTCTTTGCTTTGCCTCTACTGCTCTTCCGAACATTGGGCAGATTGTTCTCCTTTCCCGATGTATCTTGCAAGAATAGCTTTTGAATATCAGTGCCTAGTTTGTCTACTTCCTTCGTCCTATCAGGATCAGCTCGTGCAGATGTAATCGACTCTAGTTTCGAAGTAGCTCCTCCCAGCGCATTATTGACAAGTTCTCGTTCTGATGAGAGATTATCCTTGGCCCTTTCGTTCCATTCTTTCAAAGGATCACCCTTCTCAGCCTCCTTCTTCAATACATCTAGTTTTGCTTGAGCTAAACTGAGCTCCTTTTCAGCTATGCTAATCTGCTTCTCAAAGCATTTCTTCGTCTCGTCTCCCTTCAAACTTGTAATCTTGTCTTTAATAGATTCAAAGCTAGCCGCAGTTTCTTGTTGCTGCTTCTTCAACAACTCAATGGCATTAGTAAATGATTCAATGTGTTCCTTCTGGCTATGAAAGTCAAGCCACTTCTTCTTCTGTTCAAGTAATTGAATGCACTTAGCTTGCTGCTCACTTTGTTCCACTTCATTCATGAGCTTGTCAAGCTTAGTCTCAATCTCAGGGACATTATTTGATATCACGGTTGTACCAAACAGTGTTTGTTGCTGCAGCTTGAGTATGTCTTTCCTACCAACTTTGAATATCTGAAATACAGCACAGTGGAAAGGCAAGTGAGCATATAAAAGACTAGGGCTAGGGAAAGTAACAACAAAAGTCAAACCAGTGATTACTTACATTGGTCAGCGCCTGAAGACCGCTCTTAGCAGTGTTAGAGTCCGAAGTAAGCATACCACACAAGTGACGAATACAACCGTCTTCCTGGATAATCAAGTTTCGGATTTGTGTAGCGGTAGCAGACTCTGTTATGTTACAGATAGCTTGGAGAGCAGTCGCTTGGGTTTGACCAAATGCTATCATCTTTAACATGCCTGACACGGTAGAATCTTCAAGTACCCTATCCGTGTTCTTTGCAAGAATGTTGGAGATGGTATTACATGCTAGCTCTTGATTTGCCACAAGTGGGCTATGTAATGCCTTTGAGATATAGTCAACGCCATCGGCATTAATGATGGACTGAACTAACTCGTCACAGGCTGACGAAATGAGATGAAGAGACTTCAACGCTGGTAGTTGCACATGATGTGGTAAGCTTGGGAGTCGTTTGAGCAGTGGTGCTAGGAATCTCTTCTCGGTAACCTGAGTATCCATTTCATCAAATCCAATCAGTATATGATTCAATGTCCAGCAAATACTACATAATGTTTCCGTGTTTGTAGTGTCAATATCCAGTGGACGAGCTAAAACCTTCAAACACGAGTTTGAAATAGCATGATCAAATGGCTTCCCCCGGCATAGCTGCTTGAGTGTCCATGATGCCACTCTCAAGATGTCTACAGAAGCACTGTTTTCAATCATCCGTAGTAAAGGTTCCATGATTCCCTCTTGCAATAGTAAATCCCGATAACGAATGTACTCGTCTATAGGTTTACCTTTTGCTAATACTGCTTTGTTCTTACGACAAGAGATACTTGCATTAGCAACAGTACCGACTGCCGTCATGGCTCCCTCGGAAATGTTATTATCAGGAGAGTCTACAAGGCTAACCAAGATTGATAGAAAGTCCTTTTCTTCTAAAATCACCCCCGTTCTGCTGTTGAGACACTTCGTCCTTGCAATATTGAATAATGAATGTAACAAGTTTGTTTTGTTTGCTGTATTATTGTCACTTTTCTTGATCATATCTAATAGTGTAGGGGTCATTTTTAATTCAGCCACTGCTTCAATAGTTGGTCCATGGTCAGTCTCAAGGATCTTACGAAGAAGTACCAGGCAGTTTGCTAGCATATCTGATTCAGCAGTTGTTCCTAACTTCATAATACGTGCCAGGTGGGGGAGTAACGACTTATGTGTTCTGTCTTTGATGTGACCTTTTACGGCAGTAAGTAACCCTAACGAGCTCTTGACACTATCATCATCGTTCGAAGCAAGTAATTTGACTAAACTATCGATTGTGCTGGTCCTTCCCATCGCTTCAATGTCGTCAGCCGTGCCTTTGGTGGCAATATCCTTCAAGGAAAGTAATGCAGCGGTCGCGATAGATTCATTGGTAGAATCCAACAGCCGACTTAACTTTGTAATAGCCCCCTCATCAACAATCATCGTACGCTGCTCTGTGGTACCTTTTGCAAGGATATACTGTAGTGACGTCACCACTTCAACTTTATACTCATCAGAACCCTTCTCCAGCCGATTGATCAGGGTGGGTATTGCTTTTGTCATTTGCTGGATGGGTGGGTTGCTTTCTATTTCGAGTATTCGGCGGACGAGCCTTAAACAATCCAATTCAATGTCTTCGTATTTCCTCTCATCCTCTTCATCATCACTGTCACTATCATCATCGGAACTATCATCATCATTATACCGATTTGTTAATACTGATACGACTTGATGTGTATGCCCTATCAGGTCAGTCAACGGCCTCTCAAGGTCTTCCTTATTGATCGGGAGGCCAAGCTTGTTAATTAGATAACTAAGAGATGATTCCGATATGTAACACTGATCCTCCGAGGGCGTCGTGCCATTATTCATTGCAAAAGACTGTCTAATAGCTTTTGATATCATACTCATTGAGAGTTTCTTAACATCCAATGCAGCGTAATTGATAACCCATTTAATTTCATTTAATTCTTCTTGTTTGTACTTGACGATATGTAGTGCCCTCTGTACGTCCTGTTCCCCATCAGAAGAATTGATGATATATCTCCTGCCCCTACCCAAAAGATATAACAAGCGTTTATCCGATCGTAACATATCCTTCCCTCCCGGTCGGGTTTCGCAAAGACTCTCAATCTTGGCTCTTTCTAAACATACATCTAACCCATGACTTCTCAAAGAGAGGGCACTGTTTGATGACGTTCCCCGGCATTCAAATTCAACTACCGATTCTAAAGGGAAGTGATGACATGCTCGAGTGCATATACGGCAGTTGTTTCCACGCATACCATTCTTATCATTTGCGTCTGGGCAGCACAATCCTCTAATCTTCAGGTTCTTTTGCAAACCCCCGCATCTAAACGCCCCGCTAATACTATCTAATAACACTAGCATCGTTTCTCTTACTCCCTCATTTGGATATCCTTCATCCCCCTCATAAAAGTAGCAATCTGCAGGAGATACCCCGTCAATATCATGACCATCATCTTTAATTCCAAACACTACCCGTTCTAATGAATCAAACTTAGCAAGAAATGGTACTAAGCTTGTTTTAGTATCGAAGTTGATGGACATATCCTTACACTCTTCATCGGTACCCTCATCATCTATTGTTAATACGAAAAGTGAATTTATATGCATCTCTTTAATATCACGGAAACGTGACGCAACAACTAAATTCATCTGGGATGATCTGTCAATACTAATTTTACTAAGCAACGGCATGGCATCATGTAAAATCGTGCGGCATGTAGCTCCGCACGCCAGAACTGTATCAAATGATGCATCTACATATAGAACAAATACATATCAGTATACAAAGACAACGTATAGTAGAGAAGAATAGTGTATTGCAACAGTACAGAAACTTACACTCCAATATTTTAGCGCAACAGTCGGCTGGTAATTGTAAATTGTTATTCTGTGTATGTTGGCATTCCCCACACTCATCAGATGAGTTACCCTGAATATTAGACGACATCTTTATATAGTATTGAGAACTAATAGGCCATCAGCGGCGGTGCCGTTTGATTGTCGGCAAAGCCTGTTGCAAACAAAGCTAGAGAGAAAATTGCAGAAAAATGCTATAGCGTTCAATCGCTAAAGTAGAAAGCCAACTCGGAGAGTTTGTGCACAAGATGTATTCAACTTATCCTTCTCTTGTATGTGACATACAGCTGACTATACAATACATATGCAGCTGACATATCTCGAAAATCTGTAGTTAAAAGTCCCCTGATTAAAGTATCAATAGCTTACTTTTTAGCTACATAGCTGAGATTGCTCCTCTCATCGTCTCTACACTATCTACCACCACCCTCCTTCTTCTTCTCTCCTCGAATAGCCCTGCCTATATTACCAAACCCAAGTAATGCCCTTGCCGTTGAGAACACTGTATATGTACCCAATCGTAATGTAAATGTTCGAACTATATC
>Ga0075439_15257_pt1 | contig 23044 bp, 17 predicted proteins | sample MintriSingleCell_FD_74264 | JGI IMG/M metagenome (GOLD analysis project Ga0075439, IMG submission 74264) | Marine eukaryotic communities from Monterey Bay, USA to study complex ecological interactions - Minidiscus trioculatus JGI Plate_4_G5... | ecosystem: Environmental > Aquatic > Marine >... | reverse complement strand
TAAAACTTCATCAGGAATAGGCTCGTCACTATCCACATCGAAATTGACAATGTTCGATCGGATACATTCCAGTGCAGCCTCAAGTGTTAGAGCTTGTAAATCGGCACCGATAAAACCATGTGTATCACGAGCAATTTGGAACAAATCAACATCTGGATCAGTCTTCATATCCTTCATTTTAATTTGCAATATCTCATGTCGACCATCCTCATCGGGAATGGCAATTTCAAGTTCACGATCAAATCGTCCAGGACGTCTCAATGCACTTTCAATAACATTGGGACGGTTCGTTGCACCGATGACAATCACATTTGAATTAGGTTTTAAGGAGTCCATCAAGGTCAATAGTTGTGATACGATACGTTTCTCAGTTTCACCCTGAGCCTGATCACGTTTAGGAGCGATACTGTCAAGTTCATCCATGAAGATAATGGCAGGACTCTTCTCCTGTGCTTCCTCAAATGCTTGACGTAAGTTAGCCTCACTTTCACCACCCTTGCGTGCCATGATTTCTGGTCCATTAATAATGACAACGTGTGCACCAGTCTCCTCCATGAGTGCATTGGCAATCAAGGTCTTACCACATCCAGGTGGACCGTGTAGCAGCACACCCTTGGGTGTTGGAACACCTGCCGTTGTCCATAGCTCAGGAAAGCGTAGTGGAAGCTCGACAAGTTCTTGCATAAGTTTAATAGCCTTGCCACAGCCACCGACGGAATCATACCCGAGGCCAACCTCGGAACGATCAACAGACTGACCAATAACTACCTGAGTTGAAGAGTCGATGATTGCAGATGTATCTCCGTCTTTTGATATTTACCAGAGGATAAACAATAGACTGTGAGTGGATACAATCTTAAAGAGACACAAATGCACACATCAAATGCACACAAACATCAAAAACAAAAACTTACCACTATCAGCAACAACACTCTCCTCATTCTCACTATCATCACCTACCAAATCTAAATGACTAACCATAAACTCTAAACTAACACCATTATCATCTTTCAATACTAATGTATGTCCCTCTCTCAAAACAACAACACTATTCCCATCTCCATCCTCATCCATATTCAAATAAGGTACAACAAATCGTTCACTTATTTCCTCATCGGAGAATTCATCCCCGCCACGCTCTTTTAATTCCAATGTATGTAATGAATCACGTATTGGTGCAAATGTTACTGAATGGGCTATATCGGAAGGTGGATTGCCCAATGTGTATGATTCACTTTCATTCTCTTCACCATTATCACTTGTATTTAATGGTACAATTTTAACTTTATCAGTATCCATGACACGTAAGTTTGTTGCTAAGTTGTTAGATAACTTAACACTACCATTCTTCATCTTACTAATTAGTGCTGTACCATATGATACACGTCGTCGACGGCCAATAATTGCAACAATTTCACCATTCTTGATATTTAATTCTTTAGCTTTGGAGGATGAGATTGATATTGTATAATCTGCTAATGCCGTTGTTGGAGTATTGGATGTTGATGATGATTTGGATGGTATAGATGCTTCCAGTAAGCCGGGTAAGTATAATGGTTCTGGTTCATCGACTACCTCTCCTATTAGTTCAGCGGTGGCACCTCCACGTGGTAATGATGTGATGATGTTAGAGTTTGATAATTGGTGATGTTGTCCTCCGAATATACTACTTTTACTACGACTGGATATACCGAATATATTTCTATTTGCATTAACAACAGTGGATATTGTGGTTGCAGTAGTAGCAATAACTGCCACTGTACAAAAGTTAAATCTCATATTAGTTCTATATTATTTTTTTTGATGGGGGGGGTATTGTACTTTGCCACCGCCGATAAAAACTTAATCACTACTAGACTTAGATAATATCAATGCTTTCCAATAACTATTTACTAGTGTAATGTGTTGGATGCAAGGGAGAGGAGTTGTATGATTGATTGTCGAGACAACTTCGTGCGTACACGCGTAGATAAGTACGGAAGTTTCTTGATCATAAATTTCCTTCGGATTAAGTTTCATTGCACCGACTCCTTACTTACTCATACCTATATTTAGGTCCTAAATATATCATACAATAACGATGCAAAGGAGAGCTATTAGTACAGCTATAGTTCGTCGTAGATGCAGTAGTAATACGGCGAGGAGACGGCTTGTATCATTAGCACGGTATCCTACATTATCAACATCTCTCTCATCTCATTACCAGCATACATGCACTCTTCCATCTTCATTGTATTGGAGCAGATCATTTGCAACAGTAGACAATACCAATAACCAAGATGAAGTGATAATTGATTCTTCTATTCCTACCCCTATAGACTCAAATGACAGCCAACAACAACAACCAATCTATACAACACAACAATTAAATCTATTACAATATACTACCCAAATATTACCAACTAACCTTGTTAGATATCCACCAGGTACATTGGAATATATACAATTATTACAATTATCTAATTGTATTACACAATGGATTGATAATAGTGTTCAGTATGTTGATAGGGGTTTAGTAGATGGTAGTAGTAATGGAGGTAGTAGTAGTGAAGTAGAGGATACCACAATTAGTGAAGAGCAGCAGCAGCAGTGTTATTTGGGTGCAGAACAGGCAGTTAAGTTGGTGAAACGATTGATTATTGAACGAGGTGGTGGACGGAGTTTACTATCGTCTACTACTTCTGAAGATACCAATGTTAATAATGATGATTTAATAAGTTCCAGTTCCATACATAAAGTACGTCCAAATCCAGAAACTACATTTGAAATGTATAATTTATATACACTCATTGGTCAATTAAGTATATTATACAAAGGACAAGAATTTGTGTCAATAATTATGAATATAATTACAACATTTGAAGATGAATACATTCTTGATAATGATAATGATTATAGAGATGTAGATATTGAAAGACATGATAATAATATGATGAAGGATGATTTAATATATCAATCTATTATTGATATATTATGTAAGTGTGATACATATCATGGTGTTATTACTGCTGAGTTAGTGTTACATCGATTTGAGACAAGATTGCAAGAGCAGAGAAAGATAGAAGAAGAGCAGGAACAACAGTCAACGGTGTATCATGCAATGCATTCAAATCCACCAACTACAGAGTCATATAATAAAATCATGTCAGCATATCGTAAACTTGACATTGACAGTTACATCGTCCAACCGCCGCCAACAGCAGACAATCCAATTCAAGCATCATTAGTCTACATCCCGCCACCCTACAAACATCATAGAAATCCATGTTCCAACATGTTACATCAATTATCAACTCTCTACAACTCCAATCCAACTACCTATAACCGTCTCAAACCTAATCATATATCATTCAATCAAACTATAAGTTCAACATCTAGAAGATATGGCAAGACATGTTATAAACATTTAATGGAAATGTTAGACTTATATCATTCAGGTGAATATGAAGAGTGTGCACCGGACTTGGTTACATTTTCGACAGTTTTAAATGCATTGGCGAGAGATGGACGTGATGTTGACGAACGTGCTTGTCATATATTGGATGAAATGTTAACTTTGAGTGAAGTTTTTGGTAGTGGAACTCTTGAGGAAGAAGGAGTAGAAGACAAGGAAGTACAAGAGGAGGAAGAAGATCAGACTACAAGACGATATGGATACGAGTTTGATGTCGTGCCACGCAATCGACATTTCAATGTAGTCCTCTCTTTACTTGCAAAGTCAAAAGGTACCAATAAAGAAACATTTAATAAAGCACAACAATATGTGAACATCATGGAAGAATTAGAAATGCAAGAAGAGGAAGATGGAAGACATTTGATTGCACAAAGTTCTACACACTTTGATCATCCACCATCTATCATTAACGACAACGAAGATGATCATCAGCAACAAGATGATAAACGAACTATATTCTCAATGACACGTTCAGCACCAGATACATTAACATACAATACATTAATTAGTGTTGCCGCACAAGCCGGTATGCCGGAGAAGGCTGAAGAGATATTGGAATATATGATTGAAAAATCTACAGATAAGGAACATTATAAACCTGATAATATATCATTCAATACAGTCTTGTCGGCATGGGCTAAAGTTAGGAATGTTAAGCGAGCTGAAGAATTCTTACATCGTATGCAGATGATGGCAGACGAGGGTAACTCTGATATCCGACCTGATAGAGTGAGTTTGTTGTTGATCAAATCAAGTTTTCTCATATCATGCTCTAACCGTCTTTTCTTTCACATCTCTAGACAAGCTTAACCACAATAATTGGTGCCCTCATTTCCTCTGCTAGGCGTAATCGCTCGGCTCCAGGTCAAGCAGAGCGTATCATTACACTAATGGAGAATAATAAAGAGTCCAGTATGAGGCCAGATGTCGTGACATATACATCTCTCCTAAAATGTTGGATTGAGAGTGGTCAGAACAGAGCAGCAAGTCGAGCTGAGGAGATTGTCAACTTAATGCATCAACGATATGATGATGGTCATGAGGAATGCAAGCCAGATACATTGCTATATAATGTTGCAATGAATGCACTTGCCAAGAGTAAAGAACCGTATACGGCTGAACGTTCAGAAGCTCTTTTGAATCGTATGTTGGACGCTTATAATGCCGGTGATACAGATCTTACACCCACAACACAATCATTCTCAACGGCTATACTAGCCTGGGCACGTACTAACGATCTAAAGGGAGCACAGAAGGCAGAAGAGTTGTTACAGACTATGCATCAGTTGGATAAGTCCGGTGTCAAGAGTGTAGCTCCGAATAAGATTTGTTATACGACATGTATCTTAGCTTGGAAGAACTCAAACTGTAAAGATGCTGGTAGACGTGCAGATGATTTACTGCAAAAGATGGAAGGGTACGAGAAGAAGGGATTGAAACACCTAAGACCCAACGCCATTAGCTATACAAACGCAATGGAGGCATGGATAAAGAGTCGTCATCCCCATGCTCTTCAAAGGGCCGAGGCAATCATGGATCATATGATGAAGAGGGCACATTACGATCCTGAGTCGGCGCCCACTACTCTCAGCTTTAATGTTCTCATGAAGGCTATTCAACATAGTTCTCTCCCATTGAAGCATGAAAGGGCTGAAGAGTTGCTAAACCAAATGAAGAGTATGCAAGAACTTGGCAACGGCAGGGCTAAGCCAAGTATCGTGACATATAATGCATTCTTCTCGGCATGTGCCATGACCGAAGGTGATACCGAAGATAAGATAAATGCCTTCTCGGTAGTTCTCAATGCACTCATTGAGCTTCAAGATATGGACCACTTACATCCTGATACATACACATGGCCTGCAGTATGGAAGGCTTGTGAGAATCTTCTTGACATTGAGAGAGATATGACATGGATCAATCGTATCTTCGAACTTACAATCAAAAGTGGACATATCAATGAATTACTCTTCAATAACATGAGGAGGTATCTCCCAGAGCAATACTTGCAAAGCAAGCTCAAGACAAAGACTCCGTTGAATCAATTGACTGTTCGCGACTTACCGAACGAGTGGACTCGGCATGCCAAGCTTGGAAGAGATCAAACGAGGCGACCTAGCAACAATCGAAACAACCGAAGCAAAGATGTAAGAAGGAAACAACACTCTTCTTTCTAAATTAGTACTTCAATCAAAATTTATTCTATCTGTGCATTCTGTTCATCTTAGCAATAACAAAAACATATCAAACTAAATCTCTGTACAATACTGGATCTCTTCTTTACAAATGATCCACTTCAAAACTTAGACCGATATTAGCCTCTATATTGTCGGTCTTTTCAAAACATTCTATTGGTCTTTATCCATAAACAACGAGCTATCAATATCACTTCGAGCAATCTGAGATTTGATGAATGGCATGTAACTAGTGGCAAATAAAGAGGCTACCGATGCGGCCAGGATTGCAGGTAGAGCCAATTGCTCCCCAGCGAGAAAGGCGAGGATGAGACTTGTTGCTAGTGCAGTCCTTGTAATAGCGACGTTAATTCCGGCGGCGAAACACAAGGTAGCAATTATGGGGGACAGTGTTGGAAATACAAAGCACAAACCACGTCCAAAGGCAGCGCCTGCAGTGAAGAATGGGAAGACTGTAACAGAGAATAGTGATGATTGAGAGACAGGTATATAGAAGAAGGTACTCATATACAAATGGCAAAGGGATAGACTTACTGAATCCTCCTCTATATCCTCCAGCAACGGTGAAGCTAATTGCAATGAGCTTACAAATTCCCACAATAACACAATTCAAGCCACTATCCATTTCAAAGCCGAGCAGCCCGCTTGTTGGCCATACATGAGGTAGATCTGAGGCTGGTGATAACGTGGCTAATACTGGGAACTCCCACTCGCCCCAAAACATTGTTTGTGGTAGAAACATTCCAATAGTAACGACCCCCGTCGCTCCGAGCAAAACTCTTGGAACAGCATAGATATTATCATCATCAAGGAGACCAAGCTTACCAAAAATAGCCATCAGACGCCAGTGAAAGTTAGCCCAAAGAAATGCAAGACCTCTATAGGGATATGCATAAATGTGAGCATCCTTTGACACAACATGTTGATGTGATATACATTGAAGCAAAAACACTCACGCTCCGAGTAACCCTATGATTCCACCCAATACGATCATGTAAGGATCTGCTTGGCCAACAGACGGTGTATCTACATTTGCCCAAATCTGTTCTAGTGGTAGACCTGCGAGACTACGAAAGACTACAACACAGATTTCTCCAGCGAATATAGATTCTATCAAATGTTCAAAATACTCTATTCCAAAACGAGATGCAACTTCAAGTGCAAACAAACTTCCACCCAATGGTACTCCGAAGAAAGCTGATAATGCCCCAGCCATGCCCTATTTTAAGGAGAGATGACGACAGTGAGAATGAATAGGTAGTGTGTATCAAGGATATACTTTATTGAGATATGACTCACCATGAATGTATGCTTCCTCACAATATTCTTGCTCTTCTGTTTGAATACTTTCCTTGATAGGAAACCAGCAGTAGCGGCACAGATGGCCACAAGCGGAGCTTCTGGACCTAGTGAGCCTCCGGCGAGGATTGTAAAGAGACTGGCACATACCATTGGGATGATATGATGAGTGCCTTTATATCCTTTCTCATGTACACACTGGATTGTATATGCCAAGTCTCCAGGCTCTCCGAGATAGTAAATGGATAAACCGCAACATATACTCAAGCTCACACTCATTAAGGGAATCCAAAGAACATATAAATGTTCTGGCCACTTATTAATCACATACTTCTCTGGCAAATCCTTCCAAATGACATCTAACAGAAAATCTAATACGGAGTAATATAGATATGCAACTACTCCACACACGCATCCGATACATGTTGCAATGATAATTGATTGGGGTATACTTCCCTCGGCAAATTCTACAGTATCCTGATAAAACGATTTCTGTGTCTTTGCAGATTTCATTAACAACTCACGCTTGATATCCTTGAGAGTATGTGCACCATCGATATTACTTGACATTGTTTCCAATAGTAAGAACTCATCTCCATTATTGGTATCTTCGTCCATGAATACTGCTTCTTCGTCTACACTCATCTTTCTCCGTATTTCAGCGGTACTGTTTACGCTCCGTAACTCCACGAGAGATGCATTAGCAGCCATCTTGGATGAACCATAAAGAGCTGAATGAATTGAAGAGTGTGTGATATAAGTGATATGAGCATAATATGAGCATATGATATGAGCATATAATTTAGGTATGATATGATATGAGAACATAATACTTTGCATAAAACTTACGAGTCTGTGGCGGCAAATCAACATCATCTGGCGCCAATACAAAGCTTTGTCGACTTATCATTGGTTTAGATGTACTCGTAAAGCTGCTAAAAACTGAACCATCATCTGCTTCTCCACTACCCCGACGACGTGACGGACGACGCAAGTTGCCTGTTGAACTTATTCTAGTACCAATTGATGGAGAATTTGCAGGAGATCGGAGAGATGAACCTCCATAACTTGATGTTTTCTTTTGTGGACAAAGTGGAGAGTTCTCGGTTGTTGCTGTTGATGCTGTGGTACCACTATCACTATCTGCATTGTCCGTCATGATGATTGTGTATTGGAATTATTGTAATACATACAAAACTATTTCAACTATTTGCAACCAATTGCAATTTATGGTTGCAACCATGAGCAATGTCAATCATCGGGAAGGGAGAAGTAGTAAGTTGATAGCTCTTCCTCGAAGAGAAGTGGAAGACTGTTTGAGATCAATTCGTGGCGATAATTTGGCGATATATTTCTTCTCCCCTTATTCTCCACTCGACATGACAATGTTGCCGCTACTGCTTGCTGTTGTAGTCTCCAATACATCTGAGGCCTTTCTCACTACTACGAGAGCGGCGGTTCATATGTTTCCTTTGAATGTTGCAACAAACAACTTATTAATGCAAGATACTATATCGACGACAATAGATGAAGAAGAAGATATTGCTGCTCCTTCTTCTATACAAACAATACACCAAGAAGTTAGTAAAGATGATATGAAGAAAAAAGAAGAAATAGATTCATCAATGATACAACAAGTACTGATTACAGATGAAGATACCAAAGCTATCGGAGAGAAGAAGGATGAAGTCATTCCTTCGACTTGGCCGCATGCTTTACATCGATTCTTTTTGGGGGAGATTGGGCCTCCGCTTGTAGTGCTTTCAATATTAGGTTTCATTTATACTCGGTGTCGATTACCAATACCTGTATCACTCTCAGAATGCACAGTGTTCTTATCAATGATAGTTTTCTGGAGTTTACAGGAATACGGACTTCATCGAGTAGTACTTCACTCCAAATTCAATCATATAGGAAAGGAGATACACCAAGGTCATCATGATAAGAACTATTTCCATATATCAATTGATCCCCCAACATTATTGCTTGGTTGGTTATTAGTTGCACATTTGGTCATAAAGTCTATATTTCCTTGGCATATATGTCTATCAGTACAATCGGGTATGCTTTATCTGGTTTGTTCTACGAATGGTCACATTATATTGTGCACACAAAAGTTAGGCCTCCTAGAAATAAGTGGGTAAGATCCTTTTTCTTAAGAGTTAGAAACAACCATATGAGACACCACTTGTTGGATGATGACTATTGGTATGCATTTTCATTGCACAATATGGACGATTTATTTGGTACCAATCCCGATGTAAAAGAGATAAAAGCAAAAAAGAGGTTAAACGAATATTGTAAGGGTTGCACAACTTAAGCAGTGGTAAAATGGAGTACAACCATAGATTTTGTAAACGATTGATGCTTGATATTTATGAAATTGGGAGAATATCGCCTAATGCTTTGTTTCCCCACACTGTGCATGATAACGCCCCACCATTCATGCCATCATGTGTTCATAATGAAACAATGAAACAATATATCACCTACAGTTCTCAAGCATTCATCTTCCCCTCCAAGAACATGACAATATCCGTCAACTTGCCAATACAATCCTTACCCTCCTTCATCGCATCCACGTTATACTCTTCATCGACCATAACATCGTCCAACACAACATCAACATTCGATACCAAATATCCACCATCATCCAATTTCCAACCAAATGATTCGGCACCTTGTTCATCTTGAGCAGTCAGGTTCATACGTAATAGAAATTCATTTTGATCCAACTTATCAAATGATTCATGTAATCCCTTGTTGACACGTGAACGGAACACGCCAAGTAATTCCTTTGAATATGTGGAAAGTGGTTCCATCAATTGATCATTTGCGGCCTTTTTAGAAGCACATGTTTCCAATGCACGTAATGCCAATGTTGAGAATGGCAAGGTGGCATCATCACCAGATGTATCAATGTCTGATGAAGATTGTTCAACTTCCATCATACCATTACTCTCTGCAGCAGCGGCAGCAGTAGAGGAAGAAACAACACTATTAGATGCCAAGGAATGAATACCACCGGTACTCCATAAATAACAATACTTGGCTGCATTCCATAATAATTCCAATTGGGTATAATCCAAATCATCATTGGTGGTGCTAGCTGCTGCACCAGATGAGGAAATTTCTTTACGCTGACGACGCCATAAATGACGTGCATTCGTATATTCACCTAGATATAATAATAATGCCATTTGTGTTACCAATACTTTTGCCGTACTTTCATCACCACTTCCATTGGTTTTGTCATCAGCAGCAGCTGACCCATTGTCATTCATACCAATGAAATCTAAAAAAGATTTGGTAGGTGTTTGTTCGGACAGTTCACATAATTCAACTAACCGTTGTGCGTGTGATTTGGGTACTAATATTGTTGGTACTGGATTATCAGTACTGTTGAATTCATCGAGGGTAATGTATTGTGAGGAGGACATAATTTGGTAGGTTTATGTTGTATCTTTTTAATTTTGGAGTGGTGAGTGGTGTAATCTTTTTTTGTAGGATATATTGCAGATGAAGGTACCTAAAAGCGCGAAACAACAAGACGTTATAAAGTAAGATAATACACTGATAACAGGGATAGGTTTGACGATGTTTCAATATTATGGACTATTATTGAGTTGTAGAGTGTTTTGAGTTTGTTAGTGTTAGTAAGTCGTTGCATCGCTAAAATAAGTGTTTCATTCCACATCTAGCAACTGATGATGATGATGAAATAGGAAAGAGGGTGATAATACCGCTGTCATAGAGGGTTTACATATAGTTATAGTTGCAATACAGGTTGCAATAGACACATTCTTTATGGTGTTAGAAAGTTTGTTGTTTTGAGGATACCACATCAATATATATCACATAATTATATGCACAGAACAACGAAAAGATATACTAAAGTTTCTCCATCAGCCCTATTGATAATGACTTCATTATTATATACAATATTACATTATATCCGTCTTGTCTGGACATATATATCATCATTCTTCAATAATAATGACCGTAGTGGTGGAGGTATCAGTTTATCTTCCTTCTTTGGCCATAAACAAAAGATATTAACATTTGATAATGGGTTGCAAGTTCAGATTGGTAAACAAATTGCCGAAGGGGGGTTTAGTTATGTATTTGAGGCATTTCCAATCATTCCAGATAATAAGAGTGGCACTCCGTCAAAGCAAAGTCGAATACTATCATCACAATCTTCATCACTAACCTCGTCATCATCGACAACAATCATTGAACAAAAATATGCATTAAAACGAATCAATTGTGCAGGAAAGTCCGCGTTTGTATTGTTTTATCATATGAATTCAAATGTCCAATATGAATTCTCAGTGATTTGGCTTCTTCATTTGAACTTAGTTTTCCTTTATCTGACTGCCTTTAAACCTCGTGTACTAACAGAAGCAACAATCGTCTCTCTCTCTTTCATCGTCATTAATTATGATAACGCGCATCTTCCAGATCATGAGATTATACAATCATGTCGTCATGAAGCTGGTATACACCGTTCATTACCGGCTACAGCACATCCAAATTTATTGGAATTGCTTGGGTTAAAATTTGACATGGATACGAGCATGAACTCTTCTTCTTCTTCTGGTGGAGGAAGAAGAGGAGAAGAACATAAGGAGTATAATGTTTGTTACATGTTATTTCCGTATATATCCCATTCGTTAAGAGGAGAGATTACCAAGCGGAATATATTATACGATCCTTCCGATTATAGTAGTGGCAGTGGAAGCAGTAGAAGAACACCATTCACAACAAAAGAAGTATTGCAACTCTTTGGTGGTATTCTTGATGGAGTTAAAGCTATGCATGATGCCAACATATCACATCGTGATATAAAGTTGGAGAATGTATTGTTAGAATCTAGTGCATATGGTGACAGTAATAGCCGAAGGTCATCAAGTGGTAGGTTGACTCCAGTGTTAATGGACTTTGGGAGTACTGGGCCATTAACGAGAGAAATTCAATCCAAACAAGAGATTTATGGTATAGTTGAAGAAAGTGCTAGTCATACTACTATGCCTTATAGACCGCCTGAACTTTTTGACGGTGGTTTACGATACACAAATGGATCGGTGAATGTATTGGATTATGGAAAGGTCGATGTTTGGAGTCTAGGATGTCTATTATTTGGATTGCTTCATGGTACTTCTCCATTTGAGATAGAGTATTCACGTAACAACAGTCAGAATGAACAACAAAATCAATATGGATTAGTTCGGATTGTTGAGTGTACACATTTAAAGATATTGGGCGAGGTGCCACTACCGCCTTGGGCTAGGGGAGGTAATGATGAAAGTGGTGGAGGTAGCAATGGCAAGTATCCAATATCGATGTATAAGTTTATACAATATCTTGTGCAGCATGATCGACAAGTAAGACCAAACATACATGAGGTAGCTACCAAGTTTGATGATTTGTTTATCAAGTTAGTTGGCGAAAGATGGGTCTCTTATGAGGAGGGTAATGCTGGTTATGGGGGAAACAATAGCGCTTTTGATTCATCAATTGTATAAGGTATCAACTAAATTTAATTCAATCTAGTAATTCGATGACCAAGTCTTATCAGTATTGCCAGCTAGACAACCGTTCTCATAGTATCCACCGCGCTTGTTGATATCAATGGAGTACTCATCTTTTCCGATATCATACATAATCGATAGCTGTAATGGATCTGCTTTGTGGCCCTGATCAACTTGTAAGCTCATTAAATTTGGTATTGACTCACTATTACTATATGTTCTAAAGTAGTGTCCACTGCCATGAATATAGAGGGCCAGAACATCTCGGTATTGATTCCTCATTAATCTCATAAACGGTGTACCAAAGTAATCTCTTCTGGCTCCATGAAGACTTGGGGGATCAGAAGTTAGTTCCACACAATGGTCACAAGCAGGGGTTAGTATTTGTTAGCATTCATTTTTAAAAGTGTAAAACCATATCATATGCACAAGTCAACCAATCCACAGCCACCTACCTTGCATGAGAAAATATGACAAGGACACGCATACCTTTTGACTTATATTGAGCCATGTTATCACGAACCCAGATATAATTGGCGTGGACTCTCGTTGATTCATCACCCAAGGCACCACCATCAACTTGATTTATTCCAACAAAGAGTACATTATTATCGTAGAATGCAAAGTTGGAAGCGCTATTAGGATAGAATCCGTTTACAAGTGGTTGTTGCTGATAGGATACTTGTATGTTTGGATCTGACAAAGTACCGAAACGATTTGAATTTTGTCCAATTCCGGTAATATCTGATCTATTGCCATTGCCAAAGTCTAGTTTGAAATAGAGGAATGAAGATGAGAGACAATGGTGAACAACACAAGCCGAACAAGACTATTCCAGAACTTACATTGCATGAACCATTTCCATGCTGAACCATTTGTAAATTGATCTTGACAATCCTGGAAATCATTATCCTATATAAAGTATATTAGATTAAAGCTAAACTTAACAAAAGCGAAATAATAACATGTCAAACAAAACATTATTTAATACTTACCCCTGGTACAATGAAGAAGTCTCGAGTATCATATCCTTTAGCATTCTTTGAGTGACTAACGATCTCTGCAACATCCTTAAAACTGCTCGCATAGCACTTGGTTTTTCCCCATTTCAAATCCCCTACATGAGCCAGGAACTTGAAGTCAATTTGACTTTGATCTATATCTCTTAATTGCTTGTTAAGACAATATCTTGCTTCTTTGGTATAAGGTGTATCTCCCATGACTAGAAAACTTATCTTTTTAATTGGCTGTGTTGGTCGTAATGTAGGCCTTCGAGTTGGTCTCTTTGAAGGTGATATAGTTGGAGTTACTGACGGATGAGTACTCGGTGCTTGACTCGGTTGATTTGTTATTGGAAACTGATAGATTGGAGAGGGTGTCGGAGACGAAGTTGTTAACCATGTACTATTCGTGGGCTCAGGGGATGGCGAGGCTGTGAATGCAGGCCATGTTATTGCTTCTTCTATATTTCCCACGCCATACTTGATGATACCGGAAAAGGCTCGTCCAGGAGAAAAAGTATCTAGATCGATTCCTTCATGTATCTCCAGCATACTATCATTTCGATACAATCTACCCTCACTGTCGCCTATACTACTCGCTTTATTACTGAATAAAACCGGATTAGATGTGTATATGTAAAATGATTGTAGGGTGTCATTTGCTACAGGAATATATAACCTATCCAATGAAGATGAAGATACTCCAATGTCATTGTGGAGAGCATGCAACTCTGATATAGATTCGTTGTATATCAACTCCCAATCATTATTGAATTCCCAATCGGTATTTTGGTTTAATACTTCATATCCCTTATAAGAGCCTAGCTTTGTATATACTTCTACTATCGTTGTTTGGTTTGTATTACTTGTAACCTCCGATGTAGTATGAATATCCAATGAGGTTATGACAAGATTTCTTGACTTCGATTTGATCGAGAATATAATGCCCGACGATAGTTCTGGATTATTTTTGTTAGGGGGGGAGGAGGAATTTGATAATGTAGAAAGTTGTATGTTGCTACAATCTGATGGACATGATGATGCATCTTCCGATGTATTGCATATGCCATTGTTGTTGCAAGAATTTGAGGTATCTTTGGTATCAATTATTCTTGTACTGTCCTGCTGTGCAGATAAAGTAGTAGAAGACGAGTTATTAGACGATGAAAAACTGGATGTAGTAGTAAGACGTAGTCTGTATCGAGGATCCAATGATGCAATCTCTGCTATATCATCGTCGTGCACACCAGTATCTCTCGATGCAGAGGCATTTGTGAATATAATATTTTGTTGAACTACTGCAATGAAGAATAGGATAGGATTTATATTTGATATACGCATAATGCACAGTATTTGTAATGTTTATATTATGATGGTCTCAGCGGCTTAATATTACACCGTGCCCTCATCTCCGATCACCAACACATACCATTTCTCTCACATTAAAATTTGGAAAAATGAGGATTCGGTATCCTTTGGGGGGCTATCCCCCAATCCCCCAACCACCAACTATCAACTATCAACTAAACACCACTGTAAGTTTGAAGTACAATGTTATGCCTTTTCCAATAGGTTGCTATTTAACCATTATAATTAACACTAATAACAAGTTTATGTAGGCAGGAGGATTGAAAATTGCAAATCGATAGATAATTAACAATGCAGCATCAACAACAAAGTGGTAATCGTCGGACTTCTAAGAAAAACATCTTTAGTCGTCAGTTCATTAGTCATTTGAAAAGCATGTCCAATAGGAGCTTCAATGGATACAAAGAGACCTGAGCTTTCGGCTTTACATGCTGAAGGAATTCCGGTTTCTTCTTCGGCGGCTAATCTACATTTTTCTTTCATCGCCTCGACGTCATCCCTGATTTTGGTGGCGGACGTCTTCTTGATAACTTCATTCGCTGCATCACATGCTCTTTGCGCAATGCCATTTGAATCGTACGTCCCCAAAGCAAATTCAAATTTGCTTCCAGGGAAGCTTGCATAGGCAGTCTACAAAGTAGATGATATAGAAGAGTTAGATGAAGCTTTGAAACACATGGACAGTCACTGAATACTTACATGTCTCGATCCACGTTTTTTAATATTGCCATTTCTTTGTGTGTCTCCTACCTTCTTGGCTGTTGCCAACCGCTTTTCCTGTCCTGCGGCCGATTGATCATTCCTGAACTTATAAAGTCCTACCTTCCTCTCATCTTGTTTCTTGTAGGCCTGCTTTTGAGAGGCAACTTTTCCATCGCCATCCAAGTAGTCTTTAGCTTTCCTCCTCGTATCCCAAACCTGCTTTTGAGAGGCAACTTTTCCATCGCCATCCAAGTAGTCTTTAGCTTTCCTCCTCGTATCCCAACCCTTCATGGAATTCTTAGACCATTGGATAAACATGCTTCTTTGGATTTCAGTCCATGCATCAGGTGATATCTTCTCATTTGCACGGCCTGAGATGATGGCCATGGATCGAGAGTAGGCAGAAACATAAAGATTTGTATTTGAGTAAAGTATTGCTAGACCAAGACTTTGAGCAATCAACGCGGATGGTGAAATTGAACTCATTGTCATATATACCTCGGGAGTGCACATTGTCTCTCCATGATGGGTTGGACCAGTAACTGCATCACCTCGTCTAGTTATACCTGCACCAATGAAATGCCATGATTCGTCAAATGACTCTTTGGAAGCAACAGCTAAACGGGATTGTAATCCTTCCAACATATTCGATGTAGCTTGACTCATTGTTCTAACCTTTGAACGGAGTAAGGTCTGTGTCCTTGTCATGCTCATCATCTCTTCAAACTTTTCAAATTGCAATTGAGGATAAGTCTTGTTGAGAGCATACAAATCAAATTCATCGGAGAAGAAGATGTCCTCGTTCACTTGGTTGATAAATTCTTGTGTCACTAGACCACCAGCTTCTGAATGAACAACAGAAGTAGCAAGGTTGGAATATGCGGTGAGGCAGCCGTTGTGGCTGTCGTATGGTAGTAGAGGAGGCGGTTGCTCTTCATCCAGTAACATACCCAACAGTCTCGTCATCATATTTTCGAGCGGTGGAGCCCAATGCTTTTCAATCATTGTATTCTGACCCTTCTGAACTCCCTTCATGATGTTCAAAGCAATCCTTCCATTCTCGGGGATCAACTGAGTAGCGTTCTTTGTGTTGGCATCAACCTCATTTCCACCCGCATCTACGAACAATCCCTCCTCACATACGAAACTACTAACGATTCGTGCCTCTTCCTCCTCGAGTGCATTCCATCTTGACTGATATACAGATTGGCACATCGGCTTGTGTACACTTATAGAGTCTAATGCCTCCTCAATCAGTGCCATCTTCTTTTGGAGAACAGCCAGTACTTGATTGCGTGATGGATGACGAGCTCCCATGAGTCTGTTACACTCTACAATCAGATCGGACTTGATGAACCATTCTTTCATCAGTTCAACTAAATGGAATGATGAACTCGGCTCCGTGTTGTTGGCTTTGGTTGCTTGATACACGATATCAATTAACCCATCATATGCTTGTCCAAGATCACTCCCTTCTTGAGTATCTCCACCAATAGCACCCATACTCTTTGTCAATGAACAAAATGCATTTACAATAGAAGTATTGAACTTCCTCACATCTTCAACTAACTTCTGGCCTTCAGGCTTGAGTTTAGAGAACGGCTTACGAACTAATACTATGGCTCTTGCCTTATCCTTATCATTTGGTTGAACCTTTCCAAGACTACGAATAAGCTTATGAAGTAATTGTGACTTCTTCAACTCAACCTCCTTGATCAACTCTTGACCGTTACCATTGGAACGGTGGAACTTGAGAATCTTCTCACAATGTTCAATTGCAGATTGTACCTCCTCTTGTGTAGCAGAATCAGAGAGGCTGGATGTAACAATCTTCTCACTTTCTTCCATACTAAATTCTACAGTTCCTACTTTCTGTGCAACTCCACTACGTGACCTATATGAGATAAGAAATGTAACCAATGGATATGTACATTTAAATAATGCATACATGACAACCTTATACAATCAACACAAACAAAACACTTACTCTCTCCCCCTCTTCTTTGCCTTACCACCACCTGCACCCTTCTTCTTAATCTCTACATTTACTTTTCTTCTTGCCTTCTTTGGAGGACTGTCGTATTGGGCATATACAAAATGTAAATAAATAGACACAAGAAGAGGAAAATATTATAGGAGGGGAGATCAACTCACGCTTTGTCGGCCTTCCCACGGGTAGCCTTCTTGGGTTCAGGGAGCCACTCTCCATCCTCTTCCGAGTCCTTTTTCTTTCCACCCAGGGACAATTGCGGCGATGGTAACGAGGACGAAGTTAACTTCTGTCGCTGCTCCTGCTTCTTCCCACTTGCTGATGCACAATGAAAGGTAACACCTATAAAGTATTCATAAGTGGATAATAATATGTATATGAGTATGTCGTCATCATCATGTGTACGAAGTGATAAAATATTATGACTTACCCTCCTTCTTATTCCTCTCGTTCCATAACTCCTCAAATTTAGATCCACCAAAAGGAGTAACAGCATAACTAAACTCCACTAAAGTATCACTCTCCTCTCTGTCAATATCACCTACTTTAGCATAACTCCCGACGGGGTTACTTCCAATGGCTGGTGTATAAGTGGAGTTAAATGTAGATGTTAGAGTACAAGTAGAAATACATAATACAACCAAACATATAGATGTGATACTTACAACCATTCAGTGCTTCCATTTTAACACCCCTCTCCATACCCCCAACACATTCACCCGGATACGAATCGTAACTTGGTGATATATCCCCAAGAATTGTCAGGGCACGTGTAACAGATTCCAACAAGCACATTTCTGATGATGCACTCTCACACTCATCACGGATGTTCTGTAGAAGTCCGATGCATACTTTACAATCACTCATCAGACTGGATATCAAATCATCATGTTTCATTACATGTTCAAAGATGCCATCAAGGAACAGCAATTTAGGACCAGCAATACGTTCCCCACCAATTACAACTGACATAACATTATCACCATTTACTGCATCCAGTTCCCCCAATCTCTTATCCATTATACACTTAAAGAGTAACATCCCCAACTTTTGACGAAGAGAGAGATCCTTCTCTGCTAAATCACCAGAAGTGTAACTATCATCATCAGAAAAGTTGTCATCTACACCCACGGCAGGTACACGTGATCTTGCTTCCGAAGCAGCAAGGAAAGCAGTTACCTCCTCATCATTCCCAAACTCCCCATCTATATCTAAATTATAAAATTCATCACCAGTGGAAAGTTTGCTTGTATTATGAGTAGTAATATTACGATCAATATCAGCAAAATCATTATCATTGAAACTATCATCATCTGAAAAATTGTATTGATCTAATTGGGATTGTTGTTGTTGTTGTTGTTGTTGTTGCAACAACGAATATGATTGGGGTATACCACCACCATTATTGTTTATTAGCGGGGCATACGAACTATTTTGTTGTTGCGGTTCACCTGCACTTATATAATTGCCACTATTTTGTGTGTGTTGTTGTTTAGTACTTGGTAATAATTCATCTCCGAGGCCGAGACGATTGGAGGAAAATTTATCATCACGGCCACGTTTTCTATTAGTATAACAATATGAATTAGATACATTATCAACAATACCACTAACATTTGTTGTTGGTTGACCAATGACATTGTAATTATTTCTAGTTGTTGCCGCCGCCGCCGCCGCCGCTGAACTACTAGCGCCTGGGGCTATTACCCCAGTTAATCGGCCATTATTAAACCCTCCATGAGGAGGAGATGGATTTGTGTTCATTCCTATTCCACACTTCAATAGAGACAGTATGGTTCGGTAATTAGAATGGTGTATGTGAAGTTTGTGTCAGTAATTAAAGAGAATTTTATCCCTTGGGTAAATTTCATTCATTCCTTAGGTAGACTAAGGGTATAACATTAAAATTATTTACAAGTGATTTATATTGATATTACAAAGGGGTAACATTAAAAATGTCATTATTTTTTTGGTGGGTAAAGTATTGTATAAATTTGGGGAAGACCATCTATAGGGATAGCACTGAGAACCGATCACTCAATATATTATCATTGCAACAAGTCCCCAATGGAGTCTTTGCGTAATAATTTCTTCTCCCAGAGTGTGCAAGTGTGTCTGTTAGTTTCTCTGACTAGCAGTTTATGCTTAGCCTGTCCCCGAACTATACACACTGCTATAGCTCTCCTAAACTGTTGCAACCATGATAGAGTATGCTCCTCCTTTCTATGGGTATTTGAGCACTTCAGATCTGGGATAGAATGAAGGCAAAAACCGTTTTATCGCTATTTTTTCGTTTAAAGAGAGAGATCCGTGTGGCCACTACTTCTATTAGGGCTGCCATGCTACCCTCTCCCATTATACCGACCATAAGAGAGGAACCTACTCTTCGATCAAGTGTACAGACTTCTGATCACAGTATCACGTGAGTTCAATACTTACTTATGTATTATATATCATCTGGTGTATAAATTGATGTTTGCAATAGTGATATAAATATTTATATTTGTATATATGATCAATTGTGTATGTCTATTACATTTGCAACTACTCACTTTACATACTTCACATGCACATATGATATGTTTTATTGCACACATAAACATTGATAATGCAATAGACTGGAAGACCTTGCAGATGTAGACGATCCACGTGCAGCTCAGCAACATCGAGCAAGTCTCGAGATTAGTGGTGATAACATACCCCATTCACTTGAGATTGAACCCGGTCATAATAATCGTTTAATATCAGAAATATCATCAACAGAATACAATTCCAAGGGAAGTTCATCAATTATGTCAACTATACGACGATTCGCGGCTGGTTCTAGATTTAGTTCATGGCAATCTGACTTCCAACGTCAGGAATCAGAGGTTGATGAATATCAACGGAACACTGTCCCGCATAGTAATATTAATCATCCTCAGAATAACTCTCCCGCTATACCAACAATTGGTGTACCAAGTAGTAGAGATCAACGACGTGCAACTATATTCAACCGACAGCAGGGTGGTACGAGATCATCACGACGTTCAATTGGTACACGTTCAAGTAGTGGACATGGTACAAGAAGAAGGTCCTCCATGACGTCCTCAGGAGGGTCGGCAACTCGTGAACATCAGTCACAATCCCCCAGAGAAGATTATTGTTTATCATTATACAAAATACATGCACTTCGACATGTTATTAATCACAATATATGGAAGGGATTAACATTATCTTTAATTTTGGTATTATTATTCCTCCCTCCAATCAATGATATCTGGTTCACAAAGAGTGCAGATGATGCCGTGGATGGAGTGTTAACATTCGCATTTATCCTCCTTGCAATTGATATAATTCTCCGTTGTATTGTTGATAAGCAATACTTTGCATGGGATCGTAAAGGACACTTTTGGACTGGATTTCAAGACACTTATTGCAATACACGGTGTGAATGTAGTTGGTTTAATGTACATTGTGGTAGTTTTATGTTTTGGTTTGATACGGTTGCACTATTAACGACTCTGTGGACTATGGAATATATCAATCCACGTATGCGTGAACCCCACACTATTAATGTTACATTGGATGAAATTGGCTTTCCGCTCAATGGAGATCACGCCACACCGATTCAATTTAACTGGACGTTGGTATTAGCTATTGGTCGTATGGGTTTGATGGCTAGATTTATCCGCACGAGTATACTCGTTGCTTGGACACAAGATATCAATTGTTTGAGATTTGTTTCCCCAATGTACTGGTGGGAGAGGATTAATTCAAAGTACAATGAAAAGAAGGAAGATAAACAAAAGGGAAGGCCGCTTATATCACAGAGGGTTCTAGCCTCAAGTACAATGGCTAGAGAACGGAATTCAGATCCTTTTACTGTCTCAGCACTGGGAGACTCTCGTGGGGATTTGAACCGTAGTTCTAGAAGAGACTCTCGATTGGAGGCATTTGCTGAAGAAGAGTCAAAAGATTTAGATCCACATGAGGATGATAAACCAACAACCATGAAAGCCTTCTTCAAAGGACTTACAACAAAGAAATCATCTGATATGGGCTCAGATGTGGATAATGAAGAGCCAACCACAAGTTCGTTGTTTGGAAATACCGATGACTCAGGCTCGCATGTTGGTAAGTATCTCATTCCATATCTGCTCTGCGTATATGTATTCACAATATCTTGGCCTCACTTACCCCTGTGTCCTTACTCCTATTTATATATATCAGGTGCCGCTATGAGAGAACTTACTGGTCAAAGAATTGCAACGGGGGCATTACTGGCTGTAATTCTAATGGTAATTTGCTACTGGGGCGAAGCTGATACTACGGCGGTAATGACGACATTAACACTATACGGTCAGACGGCTAATCCAAAGTATGCAGACCTCTCCGTAAATCTTGCCCGTTCTAGTGTCATACCACACTTGTTCAACTACACAAGGGCAAATGAAACTGATGTTATATTTAATAGAACATATGAGCTGAGCAGTGGGGAGGTAGAAGAATTAAGAGAGAGGGAAATTAAGATCGTTAATGTATACCAACAGGGCTCTGACGTGTCTACACGTAGTTTATTTGATGATAGGATTACCACTAGGGATAGTGCTCGTGTTGAGATTGTTACTATGCTATTGATACTGGTTATATGGATAATGGGTGTTGCTTCCTTTGCAGGGCCAGTTATGACTCTTGTAAGTTCAATTGATTTGGTATTATCATTGATTATTTTTGTTGACGTTCTTGTCTTCTCATCATCATACTTTATCCTACCTTTGTAAAACTCCACAGGTTGTCGAACCAATAGAAAGAATGGTTAGGCTACTTTCAATGCTAATGAAAGATCCACTTGGGTACCAGAGTTCTCAGGAGTTCAGGAAACTTAAGAAAGAAGATGATGAATGTGCACAGCAATCCATGTGGCCTAAGGAGGCACTCAAGGGGATGGAAACTAACTTTTTGATGAATACAATTCTAAGAATTGGTGTGAGTTATATTTCGATTGCTCTGATGTGTGGTATGTACTTGTTTGTACATTGGCTTCTCCTCTAACTGACAATCATTCATAATTCTTCTTCGATAGGCTTTGATGAGAGTAGGCTTTGGAACCGCAGGAGTGGAGATTATCCGAAACAACCTTGAGAGAGGCCGACACAAGGATGTACTTTTTCTCAATCAACAGGGTTCTACTGTATCTTGTATCTTTCTCTTTTGTGATATCAGGCAGTTCACAGATGCATGCAGCTAATACGCCAAATAATATGCAAATGTATATATCATGTAAGGAGTTGCTGTTTATTTTATGGTATCTTTTGAATTCACATTCCTCACGACAACTATTGTCCTTAACATTTACCAATCTTTGTAAGCCTCACCCACGTATAACTGTGTAAGGCAAAAAGTTCCTTGGTGGAGTATAATCATGCTCTTTCATTTTCTTCAAAAAGTAACGAGATGGCCCATCGTCCTTTTGTGTAAGTATGAATTCAAAGCACGCTCTTGAATGAGTCCAGTCCTTT